>Ga0210402_10001530_pt1 | contig 23802 bp, 9 predicted proteins | sample IncBWC7MmetaG_FD_161055 | JGI IMG/M metagenome (GOLD analysis project Ga0210402, IMG submission 161055) | Forest soil microbial communities from Barre Woods Harvard Forest LTER site, Petersham, Massachusetts, United States - Inc-BW-C-7-M | ecosystem: Environmental > Terrestrial > Soil >... | reverse complement strand
CAACAGTAGCTACAGATATCCCGCCACCTAAACTCGCCCCGCACAGCATGCCTGCTCAGCGGAACGCTGCACCGGGCATGCTGCCGCTAATCAATTACACCGATTGTTTCCATTCCCGGCGAAGGTGTTAATGATGCCGTTACGGTCGACCTTACGGACGCGGTAGTTGTAAGTGTCCGCGATATACAGGTTCCCAGCAGCGTCGGATGCCATCCCGAAGGGACTGGCAAGCAGTGCGCTAGTCGCCCGTCCGCCGTCTCCTGCAAAGCCGGAATAGCCGAACACATCCCCAGTACAGTTGCTGCAGAATTGGCCGACATAGCCGGCGACGGCTGAGATTGTGAAAAATGGCAGCGGGACCTTCCGGACGATGTCAGCGTTCGGATCGGCGATGAATAGATTCCCAAACGCATCGATGGCCAAGCCTGCGTGGTGGTCCGTCGGGCAAGCGTACACGCAACTTGTCGGCTCCGAGATTATAGTCGTAATGGTGCCACCTGACGCTACCCTCCGAACAACTTTGTTGCCGGTGTCGGCGATGTATAGGTTACCGGCGGAATCGACTGCCAGGCCGTTGGGGGCAAAGAGTTGCGCACTCGTTGCGGGTCCCAGGTCCCCTAAAGAACCTTGAGTCCCATTCCCTGCAACCGTTGTAATGATGGCTGTGGAGGATACCTTGCGGACTCGATTGTTACCAGTGTCGGCAACATACAGATTACCGGCGGCATCTACCGTTAGGGCGTTCGGACTGTTTAACGCTGCACTGGCCGCGGGTCCGCCATCGCCCGAAAAGCTGGCCTGTCCATTTCCTGCAATCGAAGTGATGATTCCATCCGCGGAGACCCTCCGGACCCGGTTGTTGAGGGTGTCGGCGATGTAAAGAATACCGGAGCGGTCCACGGCAATGCCCTGCGGACTCTGAAGCGCGGCGCTGGTCGCAGGTCCGTCATCTCCTGAAAAGCCCCTTACTCCGTTGCCGGCAACTACCGTGAGTGTGCCGGTGGGCGACACGCGCATGACCATGTTGTTGTCCATGTCGCAAGCATAGACGTTGCCGCTGGCATCGACGGCTACGCCCGTCACTCTTCCGAGCGGCGCGTTTAAAGCGGGAAGGGGAGACGACGGGAAAGACCAACTGCTGCCCCCCGCAACCGTGGTGATCACTTGCGCCGATACCGCTCGGGCGCAGAACCCCAAGACCAATGGCAACACGAGTAATTTCAACTTTCGCATAGCGCCCGACCCTATCGGACCGCGATCGTTGCCGACAAACTTGCCTGGCCGGAGACGCTGACTACTACAGGGACGCTGTCGCCAGAGGACACTCCGGAAGGCACGATGGCATCCACCTGGTATAGGCCTACCGTACCGGGCGTCAGGCCGGCGAACGTGACCGAAGCGGGTTTACCGTCGACGGTCACTGTCACGGCCGGGCTGGAGACTTGAGAGGGCGGGTCCGACGGAGCGGCGGTTCCGGCGGTGACCAGAGGGTAGACCGCGCCGAGGCCGGTGCAGTAGATCTCGATGTAGTCGCCCGCTTTCACGGGCGAACTGGCGTCGGCGAGCGTGGCGGTGCCGGCGTGGACGATGGCGCCCTGGTTGCCCGCGTTTTGCTGATAGAAGAGCGAGGGGCGCACCGGCTGCAGGGTCACCGTGACCGCAGTGGAAGTCGCGAGGCCCCGTTGCACCACCAACTGGTAAGGCTGCAGTGGTTGCAGCACGAAGGGGATCACTGCATCGATCTGGCCGGCAGAGGTGAAGATAAGCGGCAGCGGTACACCGCTCAGGCTCACCTTGGTGGGGCCGAGCTGTTTGGGCAGCGGCAGGCCGCTGAAAACATTAATGCCGGTGGCCAGCGCGGAACCATAGATCGCGATGGCGGTGCCGGGCGCGAGATCGGGTTTGTTGTTGGCGGCGCTCACAACGCCGGCGGCGGTCACGATCGGCACATCGGTATTGGCGAGACCTACGGTGGTGGCTTCCGTGGTAGAGAGGTTGATGTCGGGCTCGGTGGCGGTGAGGGTCGCGGTGACCTGGCTGGCGTAGTGCGTCGGGGCCCACTCGCCTGACCAGACGCCGTCGATTCCGCCGGTAGCCGTGAGCGTGACGATGTCATCCTGATTGGAGAAGCGCACGGTAACGACGCCGCTCAGCATGGGCTGGCTGCAGCTATCGTAGATGCGCGCCTGTACGGTCTGCGGCCACCCGACGTTCAGAATGGAAACGTACCCGATCTGCTGGAAAACCGCGTACAGCGCGTTAGGGGCGCACTGGGTCGGGCTAGCGGCAGGGGCGGCCGTTAGCGCGCCAGGAGCGGCCGTTAGCGCGGCAGGAGCGAAGCCCGGGGTCAACACGCGCACCACGGCGTTGGACGTATCAGACACGTAGATCTTGCCGTTCGCATCGATAGCCAGCGCGGCAGGGAAGTTGAACGAGGCACTGGTGGCGGCCGCGCCATCGCCCGAGAAACCTGTCTTGCCGTTGCCGGCGATGGTGGACAGCACGCCGGTGTCCCATTGACGGATGAGCCCGTTGCCCGTATCGGCGATGTACAAGACACCGGATGGCGAGATGGCGACGCCGAAGGGTTGGTTCACCTGTGAGGTGAGCGTGGAGATCGTGCCGTTGGCAACCATGCGGATGCGGTTGTTTAATAAGTCCGCGATGTAGATTCTGCCGCTTGAGTCCACGGCCACGCCGGCGGGGGAGGACAGTTGCGCGTTGGTAGCTGGTCCGTTGTCGCCGCCGAATCCACCCGAGCCGTTGCCTGCGACAGTCGTGATGATGCCGCCCGTATCGACCTTGCGAATACGATTATTTCCGCTGTCGGCGATGTACAGATTGCCGGCGGCGTCCAGGGCAAGCCCGAACGGGGAGTTCAATCGAGCCGTGCTACCAGTGGCCGGCCCGCCATCGCCTCCGAAAGATCCGTCGCCAAGGAAGGTAAACGGTTCGCAAAGGCCCGCTACCGTTGTGATTACGCCATTGGCGAGGCTGGTGCTGCCGGAAATGCCAGTGGCGGTGGCGGAAACCTTGCGCACGCAGTGGCCCGAGGCATCGGCGATGAAGAGGTTTCCTGCCTTGTCTACGGCGACACCGCCGGGGCCGTTGAGACTGGAGACGCTTGGCGGCACGTTGTCCGGACCGGCTCCCTGAACCCCGGTCCCGGCCAACGTCGCGATGGTCCCGCCGGAAACCTGGCGCACGCGATGGTTGCTGTTGTCGGCGATGTATACTGTGCCTTTGCCATCTACTGCAACACCGGCAACGTTCGTAAGCAACGCGCTAGTGGCGGGGCCGTTATCGCCGGCGAATCCCGATTGGGTTCCCTGGCCGGCGAAGGTAGTGATGGTGTACGCCGGGGCCACGCCGGCCGCCGCTGCCTGCGTGACGCTGAGGGAAGCGCTGACGATGGACACGGTGGCGGCACGGCTGGCTCCGGTGTTGGCGGCGGCGGTGAGGTTGATGGTGGAGGGGCCGGAACCGACCGCGGGGGACGCGCTGATCCAGGCGGGAAGCCCGGTGACGGTCCACACACAGCCGCTGGCAGTTTGAAGCTGAACGGCTTGCGTAACGCCGGCCGCGGGCGCGTTCAAAGTGGCGGGAGCGATGGCGTAGGTGCAGCCGGAGCCGGTGATGGGGGTGAGAAGACGGACGACGTTGTTGCCGGTGTCGGACACGTAGATCTTCCCGCTGGGATCGACCGCCACGAAAGAAGGGTTGTTGAAGCGAGCTGCCGTTGCCGGGCCATTATCGCCGCTGTAGCCCTTCTCGCCATTTCCAGCCAACGTGCCCAAGACACCAACGTTAGGCGCGGCGCCGGGAACCGTTGACGGCGTCCAGGTACGGACACGGTTGCTGCCTCTCTCCACGATGTAGAGAACGCCATTGGGGCCGACTGCCAAGCCACCGGGAGCGTTCAACTGGGTGACGGTTCCGGCTCCGGTGGTGGCGCCGTCGGAACTCGATCCCGCTGCGCCATTGCCAGCAATAGTGTAGATAATTCCGTTCGAAATCACGCGCACGCGGTGAGCCGAGTTATCGGCAACATAGATATTCTGACGGGAATCCACGGCGACGCCCAAGGGCTTGGTCAAGAGGGCGCTGATCGCGGGGCCGTTGTCGCCCGAGTCACCTGAGGTTCCGGTACCGGCCACGGTGGTGATGATACCGTTGGTATCCACTTTGCGAATCTTGGAACCGGAGAAATCGGCGATGTAGAGGTTACCGGGTGCATCCAGCGCGACGCCGTATGGAGTCTCGAAGAGCGCTGTGGTGGCGGGGACGTTTTCACCGGAATTGCCACCACTATAGCAGGTGCCTGCAACGATAATGACCACACCGCTGGAGACCTTGCTTATGCAGTTGAGGAGAAATTGGGTAACATACAGGTTGCCGGCCGCGTCCACCGCGAGAGCAGCGGGGCTGCCCCGCTTCGTCAGAGTCGTGATCTTGCCATTCGATACTTTGCGGACGGCGTCGTTGGTATAATCAGCGATATACACGTTGCCGCTGGAATCCGCGGCGAGACCCGCGGGTTCGTTGAAGACGCCGCTGGTCGCAGGGCCGTTGTCACCCCCGTAGCCTGGGGTTCCGGTGCCGGCGAAGGTAGTGATGGTGTAACTAGTCGACACTCCGCTGCTGCCTGCGGCTTGATTCACCGCCAGCGCCACGCCGCCGATGGTGACGCCGGCCGAGCGCGCGCCGCCGGTGTTGGAGGCGATCGACAGGTTTATGGTGGCGGGGCCCGATCCGCTGGATGCGCCTGAGACCGCGATCCACGATGGAAGGCCGGCAATGGTCCACGCGCAACCGGCAGCCGTCTGAAGTTGAACCGCGTCGGTGCTTGATGCGGCGGCTACGTTCAACGTGGCCGGAGTGAGCGTGTAGGTGCAGGTAGGGGTGGGGGTCGGACTGCCAGGCAGTGGCGCCACGATTGTCTTGATGATCACGGTGCGCGAAGTGCCGTCGGAGAACGAAAAGGATGTCGAAGTGGTGTACTCGCCCGGCGCCTGGCCTGTCACGTTTACGGTTACCGGAACGGACACCTGCTGCCCCGGTGGCAGCGTACCGGTGCGGGCGGGGTTGGTCTGCGTGTAGGTGACCGGCTGGCCATTGAGGTTGGTCAATAGGATGTTCTGCGGGTCGGTTTGCTGGTCGCCTGCAAATGCCGGGAAGATCAGTCCCTGCGGGTACACAATCGGCCCGGGACTTTGGGTTACCAGGTACAGCACTACAAACGACACACCAAGCACTGCTCCCTGTGAGTTTGTGGACGTGACCTGGCCGTAATAGTCGGCCGCAGCCAGACCCGTGGCGTTGATGCTTACATTGATCGAACCGCCGGCGATCGCCGCGGACAGCCATTTACCACCATCGGTGGTCGATACCGAGACCTGGCTGGCTCCCGTGGGCAGCTTGAGTGTTTGGGTGGGAATGGTTGCGCCGCTCGCCACGCCAATGAACGTGAGGCCAGTCTGGCTGGAAGCGGGGAGATTTTGAAAGAACGTGGAGGAGACGAAGCTCGGGAAATCTGTGATGCGATTGGGGCTCGCGGCAGGCGCCAGGCCGGCGCTGAATGTGGGAAAGCCGAGCGGCAAAACGGTGTCGGGATAGGCGAACGCCACGCCGAAACTGGCGTGGTCCAGGGCGGCCTGGTCCGCGGCCATAATCTCCCAAACCGCATTGCCGGTCCCATTACTCAGGGCCACTTCCGCCATCGGGCTGGCCACTTGGGTATTCACGCAGGCGCCGGTAGCGGTGGATGCGACGGCGTTTAAGGGCCCGCTGGCACTGCTGACCAGCGTGGCTTTCAGCGCGGAGGAGGTGGCAGCGCCGTCGTTCACCGCGGCGGTGGTCACAAAAACGCGAACACCCTGGGGGACGTTGTTGATATTCAGCGCGAGGCGCGTTCCATGGTCGGCCTTGCCTGTGGAATCGGCGGCAGAGAGGGTGGTTCCGCTCTCCTGCTGCTGGTTGCGGAAAACGGTCGCGAAGGCTTCGGTAAAGCGCACATTCAAGCTGATGCGGCCCGACCCGGCGGCTTGCAGAAGACCGGTATTCAATCCGCCGGTTAACGGCAGGGTGACGCCCGCGGTCGCCAGGTCGTCACAGCGGCGGAAATCGATGCCGGCGCTGAACAACACGGACCCGAGAACGGTTGAACCCACCGTGGTGGTGGTACCTGCCGAGATCATCTGGATTCCGCCCACCAGAGTCACTGCCTGCGAGGAGGGGCCTCCGCTCACCTGGTTCGCGTACGTGCGGATGTTGGTGATGCGCAGCGTGCGGGTGCCACTTCCCGGCTGAATCAGTGACACGTTCCAGGTCGAACCGTTTCCAGCCAACTGTCCCTTAAATGCGTTGACGCCAAGCGCAATTGCCGATGGCGCCGGCTCGTCCACCAGCAACAGCACGTCGCTGAGCCCTGAACCCACGGACCGGTTGGTGAGACTTGTGTTCGCGAAGAAAGCAATCTGCACGGGCGCCGCCGTGTTCGCCACGCCCCCCGTGCAGCGCATCAACACGTCGCCAGCCAGTTCCGTCAGCCCTTCCCCGCGCAGAGTGGGCGGCGGCTGATCCACGATCTTGCAGCCAAACGGCGCAGTTTGGGCGGAGACGATTCTAGTTCCCGCGACCAATAAGAAGGTGAGAAATACTAGTTTCCTGAAGGAGCTCATTTATACTTATACGCTGTGAAACGAATTGTTGGACTTAGAAGACTAGTTAGACTTGGAACTTATAGAGTAGCACGAAGGGAGGACACCGGCTATCGCCAGGAGGCTCACTAAATTAGGCCCCCCTAACTGGGGGCACGCTACGGCATAGGCGGGGGTAGTCTAATTGATTCGGCCATCGGTGACAGGAGATGGCGCCCGCCTGGTAGCGATTCCGTACCGCCAGCGGTTTCCACCAGGTCGAACCTTGCTCGACCTGATACCATACCATGTGAGAGTATGTAGTATACGCATAGGCTCGAATTCTAGGGCAGATCGGAGAGGTTCTCGGGGCGGCGCATGATAAAGGAGTCTGGTGTCGAGAGCTGAAACCAGAGAACATGATGGTTCAGATGGGTTCCCGAGGCCGAAATGAATGTGTGCTTGATGGACTTTGTAATCGTCATTATCACTGAGCGAGAACATCCGGAAGCTAAGACGCGAGTTGCCGGGGATCTCAACTATATGGCTCCACAGCGGATGGAGGATGGAGGGTCGGGTGAACCGCGCAACCGGCATATACTCCCTCGGCGTAACCGCGCACGAACTCATCGCTAGACGCAAGCCGTTTACCGCAAGCCACCCGCTCTCTTTGCGCCAGCGCCAGGAAGCTGGGGTTTCCGTAAGAACCTCCCTTCTGCCCCCGGATTTTGCCGCGCGGAGAGCGGCTCCTGCGCGTTCCCTGGGAAGACCGGCAAACCCACCATTGCTTCGTGCGGCTCCGGGTTCAAGATAGACCGATGCGCATGGTTGGTATCCTCCTCGTCGTCGGCTTGGCAGCATACCTCGGCGAGCGAGCCGCGCTCGCTGCCAATGCCGGTGCCATGCAGAAGTTGACGGTCCATGGAATCTCGGACATCGAGCTCGGCGCCGCCTTGGAAGGCATCGATGCCGGCCAACTCGCATTGATCATTGACGCTTGCAACTCAGGCCAGGCGCTTGAGTCCGATGAAAACCGTCAGGGCCCGTTTAATTCGAAAGGGTTGGCCCAATTGGCCTACGATAAGGGTATCTACTTCTTGACGGCAGCTCAAAGATATCAGGCGGCTCTCGAGAATTCCAGGCTGGGACATGGGTATCTTACCTACGCCTTGATCGAAGAGGGTCTGAAGCAACGGAAAGCCGATTTCGATCCTCTGGATGGCGAGATCACACTTCGTGAATGGCTCGATTACGCGGTAAATCGGGTGCCGGAGTTGCAGGCAGAAGCAACTTCCGAGGCCCGCTTCCTCGTGCAGGTGAACACCGCGAACCCCACTCGATCAATGCGTTCCGATTTGCAAATTCCTCGTGCCTTCTACCGGCGGGACGGGTCCCTGCAAGACATCGTTGCCAAGCAATGAAATGAACCGTACCAGTCGCTGCCAGCTTCCGCCACCGGTTCGGTGTCCGCATTTCGGCTGGCCTCTGACTCCCCGCGGTGGCGGGGCCTGTCGCCTATGGTCAGGGTCACGGACGGGCTGGAGACTTGCGAGTGCGGATTCGATGGATCCGCGGTGCCCGCGGTCACCTGCGGGTAGACACGGGCAAGTCCCGTGCAATAGATCTCGATGAAGTCGCCCCCTTTCACAGGCGAGCTTGGGTCGGCGAGTGTCCGCGTTCCGGCGTGGGGCCGCCAATCGCCGCCGACAGCCACTTTCCACTGTCGGTGGTCGACACCGAAACTTGTGGTGGCTCCCGTGGCAGCTTGAGTGTTTGGCTGGGAATGCCAGCGCTGCCCGCGACGCCAATGAACGTGAGGCCCGTCTGGCTCGAAGCGGGGAGATCTTGGTAGAACGCGAATTGTTGAAAGCTCGGGATATCGCTAAAGTGAGCTGACGTCGCTGCAGGCGCGAAGCCGGCGCTGAATCTGAGCAAGCCAAGCCGGAAGATGGTGTCTGGGTAGGCGAACGCCAAGCCGAAGCTGGCGTGCCCCAGTGCGGTCTGGTCGGCGGCCGTGATTTCCCAAACCGCATTGCCGGTTCCATTGGTCACGGCTATTTCCGCCCTCGGGCTGGCCACTTGGGTATTCACGCAGGCTCCGGTGGCGGTGGATGCGACGGCGCATAAGGGCCCGCTGGCACTGCTGACCAGTGTGGCTTTAATTTAAGCGCGGAGGAGGTCGCGGCGCCGTCATTCACTGCGGCGGTGGTCACAAAAATACGAACCCCTTTGGGGGACTTCGTCGATCCTGAGCGCGAGGCGCGTTCCATGGTCAGCCTTGCCTGTGGAGTCGGTGGTGGAGAGGGTGGTTCCGCTCTCTTGCTGGTTGCGGAGAACGGTCGCGAACGTTTCTGGAAAGCAGAGTACCAGGAAGGGTGGACGCCCGGCTTAAATCGCCAGTCAGTGTTTACCGGCTTGCACGCGGCGCCATCGGTGACCAGCAGCAGCGCACTTCTTCCACGCGGCTTCGGCTTCGGCTCTGCGTCCGGCTTTAGCGTAGGCTTGGGCGGCGCGCTCCAGCACGTTTGGGGTTGTCGCCCTGGGCCTTGAGAACTTCTTCCAGCCGGTCGACGGCGTCCGACGCCGCCGGACGAATCACTGAACCGCGATGGTGACGTTGGACGGGCTGGTCTGGCCGGAGACGCTCAGCGTGATGGGCACGGCACTGCCCGTTACACCCCCGGGCACCACCGCGTTGACCTGATACAGTCCCGTGAAGCCGGGAGTCAAGCCGGCAAACTGCACCGGCGCATCCACGCCGCCGATGCTCACCGTCACCGGGTTGGAGGTCACCGCTAGAGGGGCGAAGGCTGCGGGCAAGCCGGCGCCGATGGTCGGCTGCACCGCGCCCAGGCCGGCGCAGTAAATCACCAGCACGGCGCCGGCGGCGGCCGGACTTCCCGGTTGCGCGAAATACTGGCTGCCATCGGCATTCACACCTAAGACAATGCCTTGGCCCTTTCCGCTGAGGTCCGTGGTGAAGATGGCGGGCTGCGAAGCGGCGATGCGCACCGGTTCGGGAATGGAGAGGCTGGTGCCGCGCTGCACGATCAACGGCAACGTGGCATTGCCGGCCAGGTCGTAGGGCAGCATGGCGTTGACCTGGCCATCGCTGGTGAAGAGCAGGGGCAGGGGGCGGCCGGCGATGCTCACGGTGGTGCCGTTCATCAGCGACGCCAGCGGCAGCACCGCGGCCGAGCCGTTGGCCTGCGAGAGCTTGGCGCCGAAGATGGCCACCAGCGCGCCCGGCGCCACCGGAGCCTGCAAGGTGTAGCTGGCCGCGTTGAGCACACCGCCCGAAGCAACCTGCGGCGGATCGGGATTGGCCGTCAAGATGCCCGTAATGGCTACCGAGCCCTTGATCACAGGGGCCGAAGTCTGCGCGTCCAGCGCGATGCCCACCTGCGTCGCGCTGCGCGGCGCCCACGTGGCCGACCAGCGGCCATCGCGCAGTGAGGAGAAGGCCAGTGCCGGATCGTTGTTGGTAAAGGTGGCGGTCACGGAACCGTTGACCATAGGCTGGCCGCAGTCATCCACGATTTTCGCTTCCAGCGAAATGGGCCAGCCCGCGGCCGCGGAGAAGCCGAAGCCAAGCAAGGTGAAGACCGGATTGAGACGCGTGGCAACGCAGCCGGTGGCGAGAGGGCGCAGCAATGCACTGGGACCGGGCGCGCCCGTGCTGACCACCAGCAATACGTCGATGCGGCGCGCACTGCCGCCTGCAAAGGAGAGTGTGACGGACGCGGAGTAGACGCCGGCCTGCAGTCCGCTGAGGCTGGTCTGGAACGAAAGCTGCGCCGGCTGATTGGCTGCGATGCTTCCCGAGGCGGGCTGCACCACAAGCCAGTTGCTGCCCTGGCCGAACGAGATGGACGAGGTGTAAGTGAGCGCCTGCGCACCGGGCGCGGCCACTTGCACGGCCTGCGGCTGCGGACTGGCGCCGCCGGGCGCGCCGGAGAAAATCAAGCCCGTAGGCTGCACCGCCGGACCGGTGGCGGCGGTGGTGGAGAGCACGTTGAGCACGACGGTGACGAACTGGGGCGAGTTGGCGACGCCGGGCGAGGTCACCTGCACCAAACCGTAGTAGGCGCCGGCGGCCAGGCCCGTGGGATTGGCGGAAATCGAAAGCGGCTGGCCCGCCGTGGAGGAACTGGTGCCCCGCGCGGGGCTGACGCTGAGCCAGGATTGCCCTGTGGTGGTGCTGGCGGAAGCGGTCCAGTTCAGCGCGCCGGCGCCGCTGTTGAGCACCGTGATGGTTTGCGGCAGCGGCGCGCCGCCACCTTGAAGAACGGTGAGGGTGAGGCCGGTCTGCGAAAGAGAGAATACCGGCGGCGGGCCGTTGCGGATCAGGCGTATCCGGCCATTGCCGTCGGCAATGTATAGATTCCCCGCCAAGTCGATGTCAATGGCATAGGGGGAATTCAGTTCCGCGGCGGTGGCGGGCCCGCCGTCGCCCGAAAGTCCAGCCGTGCCGATTCCCGCGATGGTGTGGATCTTGCCATCCGGCGTCACCTGCCGGATGCGGTTGTTGAAGCTATCCACGATATTGACGTTGCCCGAGCCATCCACGCTGACACCTTGCGGTCCCGCCAGCGCGGCCCCTGACGCCGGTCCGCCATCGCCGGCGAATCCCCCTTGGCCATTACCTGCGAAGGTAGAGATGACGCTGGTCGGAGTGACTTTGCGGACCACGGTGGCGCCCGCATCGGCGATATACAGGTTGCCTGCGGAATCGAAAGCCAGGCCGACCGGACCGGTCAGGGTTGCATTAGTGGCCTGCCCGCCATCACCCCCCGATCCGGACGTGCCGTTGCCCGCAAAGGTTGTGATGATGCCCGCCGGCGTGATCTTGCGCACGCGGAAATTCCCCAAATCGGAGACGTAGAGGTTTCCTGCGGCGTCCAAGGCCAACCCGGACGGATCATTGAGGCGCGCAGCGGTGGCCGCTCCGCCGTCGCCCGAAAAACCCGTGGCGCCAGTACCGGCCAAGGTCGAGATCACTCCCGATGGCGTGACTTTGCGGACGCGGTTGTTCGAACTGTCGGCAATGTAGAGGTTGCCTGCGGGATCGAACTTTACGTCCACCGGAAATGACATGGACGCCTGCGTGGCCGGCCCGCCATCGCCGCCGAATCCCGGGCGATTGCTCCCGGCAACCACGTCGATGGTGCCGAACGGGTCGATACGCCGAATCCGGTTGGCCAATTGGTCGCAAATGTACAGGTTTCCGCCCTTATCGCGGGCCAATCCGCTCGGAGCATTCAGCACAGCGTTGGTGGCGGGACCGCCGTCCCCGGAGTAATGGGCGTTGCCGTTGCCGGCGAATGTCGCGATGTTACCGCCGTTGACCACGCGCACGCGAAAATTTTCGAAGTCGGCCAGAAACAGGCGTCCGTCCGAAGCCAGCGCGATGTCTTCGATGAAGCTCAGCGTAGCGCTGGTGGCGAGCCCACCGTCACCGGTGAAGTTCGTGACACCGGTGCCTGCGACGGTCGTGATGACGCCGCCGATGGTGAACCTGCGCACGCGGAAATTGTTCGAATCGGCGACGTACACGGTGCCGTCGGGAGCGACGGCCAGACCGCGCACTCCGAAGAGTTGAGCGGAGGTGGCTGCCGCGCCATCGCCGGAAAAGCCCGCCTGTCCGGTGCCTGCGACAGTGTTGATGACGCCGTTGACAATGCGGCGCACCCTCTGGTTGCTCGTGTCCGAGATATAGACGTTGCCGGCGCTATCGACGGCGAGTCCCGCCGGAGATCGCAATGCTGCCGAGGTGGCTGGGCCTCCGTCACCGGAAAAGCCCGCAGCGCCCGTACCCGCGAAGGTGCTGATGGTGCCATCGGGACCGACCCTGCGGATGCGGTTGTTGGCACGGTCGGCGATGTAGACGTTGCCCGATTGGTCGGCAGTCACAGCCCAGACGTTGCTGCTCAATAAGGCCGCCGTGGCCGGGCCACCATCGCCGGAAAAGCCGGCCGCGCCGGTGCCGGCGAGCGTGCTGATCACGCCGGCGGGGGTGACCTTGCGGACACGGTTGTTCAGGGTGTCGGCGATGTAAAGGTTGCCGGACGAGTCGACCGCGATGCCGCGGGGGAAATTAAGTGCGGCGGCGGTTGCCGGTCCCCCATCGCCGGAAAAGCCCGCCGTGCCGTTGCCTGCCACGAGCGCCAGCACCCCGTTGGGATCGACCTTGTAAATCTGCCCGTCGTCGATGTTGCTGATGAAGACGTTGCCCGCAGCATCGGTAGCGACGCTTTGCACCTGGCCCAGTGGCGCATTGACCGCCTTCGAGCCGTTGGGGAAGACCCAGTTGGAACCGGCATATGTGGTGATTGTGTTCTGCGCCATCGCCGCGGACGACAAGGCCACCAGCAGAGTAGTGAGAGGATGAATCATAAGACTGGCTCAAGTATACGCTTGAGCGCCTTGACGCTCTTTGCTGTACGCGTTTACACTGCCTCCGTACCCCGGTGGAGTTGGTGTGCATTCTACGCCAGAGCTTAGAGAAGGCACAAGTATGCACTTATACACTGAGGCGCCTAATCGCTCTTTGCTGTACTCGTTTACAATGCTTCAAATAGACCGGCACTCGTTGCGTTCACTGCTGAAAACTGACATTGGAGGCTAGCCAGGGCCGATGGAGGTCATCTAACAACCCTTGCCAGCCGTGCGTGGCTCACGCTACCTTGTCTGCAACGCCGCCGGATGCGCTTGCGCGCCGCGCGCGCAATCAGGGGGCAAGCGGCGCGCTCTCTTCCATGCGGCTTCGGCGTCGGCTCTTCGGCCGACTTGTGCGTGGGCTTGGACGGCGCGCTCCAGCGCGTCGGGGTAGTCGCCCTGGGTCTTGAGAACTTCTTCCAACTGGGCGATCGCGTCCGCGGGTTTGGATAGCTTGGCGGCGAGAATCAGCGCCTGCGGCGACTCGGTGGATTCCTGGGCTCGCAAAACCAGCAGCCAGGCCGACACCAGGACCAATTTCAAACAACGAATTCCGAACCGTGTAGTGAGCATTTTGGTTGGTGGCGCCCGTTTGAGTATACGCTTTCTAAGCGCACGTCAATACAGCTAGATACACCCGTGTTACACTTGTGAAATGATCTATTTGTCCCGCGTGGATCTGCCATGAGTCGTCCTCGTGGTTCCGGGATTGCTCCTTTGATTTCGATTGGGCCGGTTTTTCCGAATGTCGCTGCCGCCGTCCTTCTGCCCTTCGTCCTGGCATTCGTAGTCGCCACGTGCGCCGCACCGCTTCATGGGCAGGTGATCACTACAGTTGCAGGCACGGATTGGTTTTTTCCAACATCAAGCTTAGCGGCGCTGAGTGCGCCTTTAGGGCCTGTCGGCGGCGTCGCCATCGATCCTCAGGGTAACGTGTACGCCGCGGACTCCGACAACAACGTAGTGGTACGGATTTCACCAAACGGGGTGTTGACGGTTGTCGCCGGAAACGGGACGGTGGGCTTTTCTGGAGACGGAGGGCCCGCGATCAGCGCATCGCTGAACAGCCCCACCGGATTGGCCATCGACTCGGCTGGCAACCTCTACTTCGACGACACTAACAACAGCCGAGTTCGGAAGGTATCCGGCGGGACGATCACGACGGTCGCCGGAAATGGAATTGCGGGCTTCTCTGGCGACGGAGTGTCCGCCACCAGTGCGTCGCTCAACAATCCCTTGGGAGTGGCAGCCGATTCGGCTGGCAACCTCTACATCGCCGACACAAACAACAACCGAATTCGGAAGGTGTCTGGCGGGACGATCACGACGGTCGCCGGAAATGGAATTGCAAACTTCTCTGGCGACGGAGGACCCGCCACCAGTGCATCGCTCAACACTCCCTCCGGAGTGGCTACCGATTCGGCTGGCAACCTCTACATTGCCGACTCAACCAACGGCCGGATCCGCAAGGTGTCTGGCGGAACGATCACGACGGCCGAGGGAAACGGCTCCGACTACCCGACTGGAGTAGCCGTCGATTCGGCCGGCAACCTCTACTTCGCAAGAAGGGGAGTGGCCGTAGATTCGGCGGGGAACCTCTACTTCGCCAGAAACAACGGGATCCAAATGTCCTCAGGTGGGCAGAGCACGACGGTCGCCGGAAATGGAGCTTACCGATTCTCTGGCGATGGAGGTCCTGCTGTCGGTGCATCGCTTAACGCCCCCTTAGGAGCTGCCGTAGATTCGGTTGGCAACCTCTACTTTGCCGACACAAACAACAACCGGATCCGGAAGGTGTCTGGCGGGACAATTACGACGGTCGCCGGAAATGGGACGGTGGGCTTTTCTGGCGACGGAGGGCCCGCCACCAGCGCATCCCTCAACTTCCCACAGGGAGTAGCCGTAGATTCGGCTGGCAACCTCTATATCGCCGACACAAACAACCACGTGATCCGGAAGGTATCGGGCGGGACGATCACGACGGTTGCCGGAGAGTTGCGTGATACGCAATTTGATTATTTTGGCCCCTGTTGCAGCTTCCCCAAGGCAGTCGCCATAGATTCGGCCGGCAACCTCTACATCGCCGACTCGGGAAACCTTCGGGTTCGAAAGGTGTCTGGCGGGACGGAAACGACGGTCGCCGGAAATGGGACGGTGGGCTTTTCTGGTGACGGAGGGCCCGCCACGATGGCATCGCTTTCCCCCATTGGAGTGGCCGTTGATTCATCTGGCAACCTCTACATCGCCGACTTCGACAACAGCCGGGTCCGGAAGGTATCTGGCGGAACGATCACGACTGTCGCCGGAAATGGAATTTCCGGCTTCTCTGGCGACGGAGGGTCCGCCACCAGCGCATCGCTTCTCTACCCATCTGGAGTGGCCGTCGATTCGGCGGGGAACCTCTACATCGCCGACGATCGGATCCAGAAGGTATCCGGTGGGACGATCACGACGGTCGCCGGAAATGGAAATCAGCGCTTTTCTGGCGACGGAGGGCCTGCCGTCAGCGCATCGCTCTCCCCCTTTGGAGTGGCCGTAGATTCGGTAGGCAACGTGTACTTCTCGGACAATGGCAATAACCGCATCCGCGTGGTGCTGGCGAGCCCGCCGGCCGTTCTGGTATCCCCAGCCAGCCTCAGCTTTATCGGGCAAAGCACCGGCGCTCCCGCGCCCACGCAAACATTCAGCATCACGTCCGTCTCCGGAATGGGTTTCTCGCTCACGGTGGCGACGGCAACGGGCGGCAACTGGCTCTCGGTCACGCCGCAAAGCGGGGCGGCGCCGAGACTGATCGACGTGGTCGCGGACCCTGCCAAGCTGACCTCCGCAGGCACGTATCAGGGCACCGTCACCATCCTCACCCCAAACGCCAACCCGACAAGCACTACGGTCAACGTGACGTTCACGGTGACGGCCGCGTCGCCGGCGGCGCTGGCTGTGGACCCACAGAGCTTTTCGTTTTCGTTCGCGCGGGCGACTCCCGCACAGAGTCAAAAGCTCACCGTGTCGAATACGGGAGGCGGCACCGTGAGTTTCAGCGCGGCGGCGACTGTATCCTCGCCGAGCGGCGGCAGTTGGCTCACGGTGTCGCCGGCCTCGGGACAGGCAACGGCGGCGGTTCCAGTCACCCTGACGGTCACGGCGAACCCTGCAGGCTTGGCCGCGGGTACGTACGCGGGAGTGGTGTCCGTGAGTGCGGGCGGAACCCCGAGCAACGTGCCGGTAACCATGACGATCAGCGCGCTGGATCAGGCGATCCTACTCTCGCAGCAGGGGCTGGGGTTCACGGCAGTGGCGCAGGGCGGTGTGATTCCCCCGCAGACGTTCGGGGTGCGCAATATCGGTACGGGTGCCGTGCCGTGGACGGCTTCAACCTCGACACTTCCGGCGGGATTGGGGTGGCTACAGGTGACCCCGGCGAGCGGTACCAGCGATGCGGCGCAGAGCCCGCCGGCGGTAACCGTGAGCGTCAAACCGGATGGGCTGGCGGCCGGAGTCTACTACGGCATCGTGCAGGTGGACGCTCCCACAGCCGCCAACAGTCCACAGGTGCTTACCGTGTTTCTGCAGGTCCTGCCCGCCGGTGCCGACACCGCGGCGATGCTGGGACCCGGGTCGCTGCTGTTCAACGCGGCGCCGGGCGGCGAGTCGCCGGGGTCTCAAGACCTGACAATATACAACATTACCGCCAAGGCGAAGAGCTTCCGCTCGTCGGTGGTGGCGGACGCGGGGCTGACGCTGTTCACGCTGCCCATTGATGCCACGCTGGACCCGCAACAGCCGACGCGGATAGTGGTGCAACCTTTCACCAGCGGGCTGGGGGCCGGTGTCTATAACGGCACGGTGACGCTGCAATTCAGCGACGGGCGGGTAAACCGGGTGAATGTGAAAGTGATCGTGGCGAGCGGCGCGGGCACCCTCACGACGAACTCTCCCGATAGCCTCAGGCGCGAGCAGGGCTCCGCGTTGACGGTCGAAGCGTGTACGCCAAAGAAGCTGGTGCCGATCCTGACCACCATGCCGGATTCGTTTGAACTGTCGGTAGGGTGGCCGGCGGCGCTGGCGGCACAGGTCCACGACGATTGCGGGACACCGTTAGAATCGGGGTCGGTGACAGTGAGCTTCTCGAATGGGGACACTCCCGTGCAGTTGCAGTTGCAGCAGGGCGGGCGCTGGGAAGGGACGTGGCCGACGCGCGGCGGCGGGCAATCGCACGTGACGCTGCACCTGCATGCGGAGGGCGCGCAATCGCAGATTGCAGGCGATCAACAGGTGGCGGGCAGCCTGCTCGAACAGCAGCAACCGCCGGTGTTCGATGCGGCGGGAATCGTGGGCGTGTTCGGCGGGCCGGCGTACACGGCGCTGGCGCCGGGAGCGGTGATCTCGATCTACGGCGATCGGCTGGCGGAAATCACCGCGGCGGCGCCGGCGTTCCCGCTGCAGACCACGCTGGCGGGCACGGGAACGCAGGTGACCATGCAGGGGCGTAAGATGCCGCTTTATTACGGCAGCCAGGGGCAGGTGAACGCGGTGGTTCCGTATGGCGTGAACATCAACGCGCCGCAGCAGATGATAGTACAGCGCGAGAACACGCTTTCGCTGCCGATTCAGGTAAACCTGGCGCCAGCGCAGCCGGCACTTCTCGGCAGCGCGGGAGCGATCACGGCGTTTCCAGCCGGTGGCGGCGCGCCGTACACAGTCTCATCGGACACGCCGGCACATGCTGGGGATACGGTGGTGTTCTATTGCGTCGGGCTGGGCGCGGTCAGCCCGGCGGTGCCGGATGGCGGGCTGCCCTCGCAGCTATCCACCGCCGCCAACGCGAAGGATGCCCAGCTTCTGATCGGCAGCCAATTGGCGAGCGTCAGTTTCATGGGTCTGACCTCGCAGTTTCCCGGCCTCTACCAGGTGAATGCCATGGTGCCTCAGGGAACCACGAAGAACGGTGCCGTGCCGGTAGTGTTGAACATCGGCGGTCAGAGCAGCCAGCCAATCACTATGGCGATACAGTAGCAGGGACGTTGGCCTTGGCACGTTGCGGCAGGTAACCTTTACTTGAGTGTCAGCAACCCGGGGGTCCAAGTTCTGAAGATCACGCCGGCGAAGTTGATCGCACCGTTCGCCGGCACCAACCGCCAGCCTATTCCGGCGACGGCGGCGCCGCGGCGTTGGCGGCGGTCTTGCCGCCCTTTTGCTCTAGCATGAAGAGGCGGCTCTTGGTGCTGACGCGTTTCATCTCTTCCGCTGCGTCGCAGGCAAGGCCGGCGCGCTCCGGTACGGCGGCGCGCCAGGCGGCTCACCGCATCGTTTGGGTTTGAGGAGAGTGTGGCGTCGATGGGGGCCAGTTCGGCGGTGAGTTGGCTGCGCTGAGCCTCGGGCAGTTGCTGGAGGCGACTAGGACCTCGCCCGGATGGGCGGAAAGCGGCAGGTCCGAGCCCGCGCGGAGAAGATGTGCGCCGCTCGCGGCGAGGACCAGTGCCTGCGGCGGTTCGGCGGAGTCTTGGGCACGCAGGACCAGGAGCGAAGCCGACACCAAGACCAATTTCAGACAACGAATTCCGAAACGCGTATTGCGCATTTGGCTGGTGGCGCCGGTTTGAGTATTTGCCTTCTAAGCGCATCACAATCCCGCTAAATTCACGCGTGTTACACTTGTTAAATGATCTTTTTGTCCCACGAAGCCCTACCATGACTCGCCCCCGGGGTTCCGCGATTGCTCCTCTGAATTCTAGTGGGCCGGTTTTTCCGAATGTCGCTGCCGCCGTCCTTCTTTTCTTTGTCCTGGTATCCAGTTCCAGCAGTCAGCAGACCCCACCCGCATTCGGTGTGTCCGCGGCGCAGGCTTCGCCAGGGCCAGCGGCTGGGTCCACGCAGCAGGTCATTACCACGGTTGCGGGGACGGACTTTGTTTATCCCAGGCAGCCACTTCCCGGGTTGCGAGCGCCGCTAGGTGCGATAACTGGGCTGGCGTTGGATCCGGCAGGCAACCTTTATATCTCAGATCCCAGCAATGCCGTGGTGCTGAAGATGGATCCGCAAGGCGTCGTCACAGTGATTGCGGGCAATGGAACTGTCGGGTTCTCGGGGGACGGAGCAGCGGCGACGAGCGCAGCCGTGAATTTGGGATTCGTGAATTTGCCGGCGGGAAATATCATCCCGGAATCTCACTTCTCAGGTGGTATCGCCACAGATTCGGCCGGCAACCTTTTCATCGCCGATACGGGGAATCATCGCGTGCGCAAGGTTTCCCCATTGGGCGTGATCGCCACGGTAGCAGGCAACGACCAACAGGGGTTCTCTGGCGATGGGGCAGTGGCCACGCTGGCATCTCTTAACAATCCCGCCTCGGTTACGGTAGATTCGGCCGGCAACATGTACATCGCGGATACCGGCAATCTCCGCGTGCGCAAGGTTTCGCCGTCGGGGATCATCACTACGGTCGCGGGTGACGGGACCGACTTCTACTCGCAGAGCGGACCGGCTACGCAGTCGCCTTTGGCCCCGCCGACCGCCATCGCGGTGGACAAGGCCGGCAACCTCTACATTGGGCCCATCTTCTATTCCGTCTACATTGGGCCCATGAGCTATTCTGAAGGTCTTGCGCTGGCGAAAGTGAATGGGGCGGGTTTCATGAGCCTGATCCCAATCCCCGCGGGGAGCTGCGGCCTTCTGGTCTCCCTCGCGTTCGATGCATCGGGGAACCTCTTCATTTCGGACTACTGCACTGTGTATCAGATGACGCCGGACGGAGTCATCGTTACCAGAACGGACCAAGGTATACCGTTCATCGCCATGGTGGCGGGAACTGGGCTTTTTCCGTATTCGGGTTTCTCGGGTGACGGGGGGCCAGCGGCGGAAGCGCTCTTGAATGGACCCATGGGGCTCGCGGTCGATTCGGCGGGAAATCTATTCATCGCCGACTCGGCGAACTTGCGGCTGCGAAGAGTCACGGCAGCGGGAATCATCAGCACCGTGGCGGGCAACGCCGGTTACCGTTACAGCGGCGATGGCGCCCCAGCGTTGAGCGCGAACCTGTCCTCTCCGCAGGGTGTTGGGGCGGACACTGCGGCGGGGCTGTACATCGCGGATACGGCCAACAACCGGATTCGCCAGGTGCCGCCATCCGGCATCATGTCTACTCTGGCCGGAACGGGAGACTACGGCTTTTCGGGCGACGACGGGCCCGCCATTGCGGCCACGCTACGGCAGCCGCACAAGGTTGCGGTGGGTTTGGCGGGCGACGTGTTGATCGCCGATTCGGTCAACTCCCGTGCCCGAAGAGTCAACCGCGCCGGGACAATCAGCACGGTGACCGGGGGTGGGTGGGCCGTGGCCGCGGATGCCAATGGGGATGTGTTTTCGAGCGATCCCAACGGAGTTTTCAAGATTGCGCCAGACGGCGCGTTGACTACGCCGGTGCACGGAGTTTTTGGATACGACATCGCTTCCGACGCGGTGGGGAACCTGCTGGTGGCCGACGGTGGCGTCAACGTTCATGGCGTGACCACGGACGGTGTCGATCGGGTGATTGCGGGCAATAACATGTTAGGGTTTTCGGGAGATGGCGGTCCAGCGGCGGCGGCGGCGCTCAATAAGCCCACGGGCGTTGCGATGGATGCGGCGGGGAATGTTTATATCGCCGACTCGGTTAACCATCGCGTTCGCAAGGTGACGACGGACGGAGTGATCAACACGTTAGCTGGAACGGGGACCGCGTCCTTTTCCGGCGACGGCGGTGCCGCGACAGCGGCGGCCCTCAATAACCCAATGGGGGTGGCGGTGGACGCGGGCGGAAACGTGTACATCGCGGACACCAACAATAACCGCGTCCGTGTGGTGCTGGCGAATCCGCCGGCGGTGCATGTATCGGTCGCGAGCCTCAGCTTCAGCGGGCAAAGCACCGGTGCTCCCGCGCCCGCGCAAACCTTCAGCATCACGTCTGTGCCCGGAATGGGTTTCTCGCTCACAGTCGCCACGCTAACGGGCGGCAACTGGCTCTCGGTCACGCCGCCAAGCGGGGCGGCGCCGAGGCTGATCGACGTGGTCGCGGACCCTTCCAAGCTGACCTCGGCGGGCACGTATCAGGGCACCGTCACCGTCGCCACGCTGAACGCCAACCCGACAAGCACTACGGTCAACGTGACGTTCAGGGTGACGGCCGCGGCGCCGGCGTCGCTGGCTTTGGACCGGCAGAGCTTTTCGTTTTCCTTCGCGCGGGCGACTCCTGCACAGAGTCAAAGGCTCACCGTGTCGAATACGGGAGGCGGCACCGTGAGTTTCAGCGCAGCGGCGACGGTGGCCGCGCCCCGCGGCGGCACGTGGCTCACGGTGTCGCCGGCATCGGGACAGGCAACCGCGGCGTCACCGGTCACTGTGACGGTCACGGCGAACCCGGTGAGTCTGGCCGCGGGCACGTACACTGGGGCGGTGACCGTAAGCGCGGGCGGAACCCAGAGCAGCGTGCCGGTAACTATGACGATCAGTGCGCTGGATCAGGCGATTCTGCTCTCGCAGCAGGGCCTCGGTTTCACGGCGGTGGCGCAGGGCGGGGTGATCCCGCCGCAGACCTTCGCGGTGCGCAACATCGGGACGGGAGCCGTGCACTGGACGGCTTCGACGTCGACGCTTCCGACGGGATTGGGCTGGTTGCAGGTGACACCGGCAAGCGGCACGACCGATGCGGCGCAGAGTCCACCGACGGTGACGGTAAGCGTCAAACTTGATGGGTTGGCGGCCGGAGTCTACTACGGCATCGTGCAGGTGGACGCCCCCAGTGCCGCCAACAGCCCGCAGGTGCTTACCGTGTTTCTGCAGGTGCTGCCCGCCGGCGCGGACACGGCGGCGGTGGTGGGACCAGGGTCGCTGCTGTTCAGCACTACGCCGGGAGGCGGTTCGCCGGGGTCGCAGAACCTAGCGGTATACAGCATTACCGCCAATGCGAAGACCTTCCGCTCGTCGGTGGTGGCGGATGCGGGGCTGAAGCTAGTCACGCTGCCCGCCGACGCCACGCTGGACCCGCAACAGCCGATGCAGGTGGTGGTGCAACCGTTCACCAGCGGGCTGGGTGCCGGTGTATTCAGCGGCACGGTGACGCTGCAGTTCGACGATGGGCGCGTGAGCCGCGTGAATGTGAAAGTGATCGTGGCAAGCGGCGCCGGTACCCTCACGACAAACTCTCCTGAGAGCCTCAGGCGCGGGCACGGCTCGGCGGCAACCGACGCGTGTACGCCGACGAAGCTGGTGCCGATCCTGACCACCATGCCGGATTCGTTTGAACTGTCGGTGGGATGGCCGGCGGCACTGGCGGCACAAGTGCATGACGATTGCGGAACGCCGCTACAGTCGGGGTCGGTGTCGGTGACCTTCTCGAATGGGGACACTCCCGTGCAGTTGCAGTTGCAGCAGGGCGGGCGGTGGGAAGGAACCTGGCCGGCGCGCGGCGGCGCGCAATCGCACGTAACGTTGCACCTGCATGCGGAGGGTGCGCAATCGCAGATTGCGGGCGATCAACAGGTGGCGGGTAGCCTGCTCGAACAGCAGCAACCGCCCGTGTTCGATGCGGCGGGAATCGTGGGCGTGTTCGGCGGGCCGGCATACACGGCGCTGGCGCCGGGAGCGGTAATCTCGATCTACGGCGATCGGCTGGCGGAAATTATCGCGGCGGCGCCGGCGTTTCCGCTGCAGACCACGCTGGCGGGCACGGGGACGCAGGTAACCATGCAAGGGCGTAAGATGCCGCTTTATTACGGCAGCCAGGGGCAGGTGAACGCGGTGGTTCCGTATGGCGTAAACATCAACGCGCCGCAGCAGATTATAGTGCAGCGCGAGAACACGCTTTCGCTGCCGATTCAGGTAAACATGGCGCCTGCGCAGCCGGCACTTCTCGGCAGCGCGGGAGCGATCACGGCGTTTCCGGCCGGTGGCGGCGCGCCGTACGCAGTCTCATCGGACACGCCGGCACATGCTGGGGATACGGTAGTGTTCTATTGCGTCGGGCTGGGCGCGGTGAGCCCGCCGGTGTCGGATGGCGGGCTGCCCTCGCAACTATCAACGGCGGACAATGCGAAGGATGCCCAGCTTCTGATCGGCAGCCAATTGGCGACAGTGAGTTTCATGGGTCTGACCTCGCAGTTTCCCGGCCTCTACCAGGTGAATGGCGTGGTACCCCAGGGAACCCCGAAGAACGGCGCCGTGTCGGTAGTGTTGAACATCGGCGGTCAAAGCAGCCAGCAAATCACTATGGCGATACAGTGACAGAGACGTTGGCCTTGGCACGTCGCGGCAGGTAACCTTTTAGGCGTGTCGACAACCCCGGGGCCCAGGTTCTGAAGATCACGCCGGCGAAGTCGATCGCACCGTTTGCCGGCACCAACCAGCCGGCCTATTCGGGCGACGGCGGCCCCACAGTCCTCGCCGAAAGCGCCAGTTCCGAGCCCGCACGCACCAGTGCGCTCCGGGGTCGGCGAGAGTCGGCGCCTGCGGCGGCTCGGCGGAGTCTTGGGCACGCAGGACCAGCATCCAATAGCGAATTCCGAAGCGTATAGTTGGCATGTAGTTGGTGGCGCCCGTTTGAGGCTACGCTTTTTAAGCGCACGTCAATCCCGCTAATACCTCGCGTTACACTTGTTAAATGAGCTTTTTATCCCACGAAGACCTGCCATGACTCGTCCCCGTGGTTCCGTGATTGCTCCATTGGTTTCTATTGGGCCGGTTTTTCCGAATGTCA
>Ga0210402_10001528_pt1 | contig 23842 bp, 15 predicted proteins | sample IncBWC7MmetaG_FD_161055 | JGI IMG/M metagenome (GOLD analysis project Ga0210402, IMG submission 161055) | Forest soil microbial communities from Barre Woods Harvard Forest LTER site, Petersham, Massachusetts, United States - Inc-BW-C-7-M | ecosystem: Environmental > Terrestrial > Soil >... | reverse complement strand
GCCGAACGGATTCCACGTCCATCCGAAAATTGTAAAGCTGCTGGAGCAGCGCGCGGAAATGGGCCATGGCAAGCGCGCCATTGATTATGGCTTTGCGGAATCGCTGGCGTTCGGTTCGCTGCTGCTGGAGGGCACGCCGCTCCGCCTTACCGGACAAGATACGCAGCGCGGAACGTTCAATCAGCGCCATGCGGTGCTGGTGGATACCGAAACCGAAGCCACGTATATCCCGCTGGCGAATCTTGCCGCTGGACAACCATTCTGCGAAATTTACAACTCTTCGCTATCGGAAGCGGGCTGTCTCGGTTTTGAATACGGCTTTAGCCGAGATTATCCCGAAGCTCTGGTTTTGTGGGAAGCGCAGTTCGGGGATTTTGTGAACGGCGCGCAGGTCATCATTGACCAGTTCATCAGCGCGGGCGAAGACAAGTGGGATCTTCCTTCCGGAATCGTGCTGCTGCTGCCGCATGGATTTGAGGGCCAAGGGCCGGAACATTCGAGCGCACGCCTGGAGCGATTCCTGCAGCTCGCTGCCGAAGATAACATTCAGATCTGCCAACCTTCGAACGCCGCGCAGTATTTTCACATGTTGCGCCGTCAGGCGCGGCGGCCGTGGCGCAAACCGCTCATCGTGTTCACTCCAAAAAGCATGCTGCGCCATCCGGATGCTTGCTCGACGGTTGAAGATCTCGTGCAGCCGCATTTCTTGCCGGTTGTTCCCGATCGTGATGTTACTGACGCCAAGCACATTCTGATTGCCAGCGGCAAAGTTGGCCACGAATTGAAGGCGGAACGCCGCAAACGAAAAGACGCCAGCACCGCTGTTCTGTTTTTGGATCAACTCTATCCGCTGCCGCGTCCGGAAATTGCGGCGGCGCTGGACGCTCACCCGAACGCGCGCGAAGTGATCTGGGTACAGGAAGAGCCGCGTAACATGGGCGCATTTTTCTACGTCATGCCGCGCCTGACGCAACTAGTGCAGGAGCGTGGCCTGAGTTTGCGTTCGGTGAAGCGCTCGTCCAGCGCCAGCCCGGCGACCGGCTCGGCCAAAGCCCACGAGCTCGAACAGAAGACGCTGCTCTCGCTGGCGTTTACCACCACTTCGGGCGACTGACAATAATTTGCTCGCGGATTGTTGATTCGGGCGAGTTCGGAGATATAATCTCCGCCACCCAATGCCCTTTGCCGTGGATACCCAGCTCGGCCCGTACAAAATCATTTCGCTGATTGGCGCCGGCGGAATGGGCGAAGTATATCGCGCGCATGACACGCGGCTTCGCCGGGACGTGGCGTTGAAAGTCCTGCAGGAATCGCTCACCGCGGATTCCGATCGGCTGCGCCGGTTCGAACTGGAAGCACGCGCGGTAGCTGCGCTGAATCATCCCAACATCGTTTCGGTGTATGACGTCGGTGTTGCAGACAACGTTCATTACATCGTGACCGAATTACTCGAAGGCGAGACGCTGCGCCAGCGCATTCTCCCGCAAGGAATTCCCAGCCGCAAAGCGATCGAGTTGGCGGTGCAGCTCGCCAACGGTTTGGCGGCCGCGCACGAACAGGGCATTGCGCACCGCGACCTGAAGCCGGAAAACATCATCATCACCAAGGATGGCCGGCTGAAGATTCTGGATTTCGGACTGGCCAAACTGCATCGTACACACGCGCAAACCGAAACCGTGGACGGCATGACCGCCGCGGAAACCAACGTGGGGATGGTGCTTGGCACCGCCGGTTATATGTCGCCGGAGCAGGTGCGCGGCGAACCGGCCGATCAGCTTTCCGACATTTTCAGTTTCGGCACCATCCTATACGAAATGATCAGCGGGCAGCGCGCGTTTAAGAAGAACACTAACGCGGAAACCATGACCGCGATCCTGAATGAGGAGCCACAGGAGATTTCTTCGCGCATCGGCGCGATTCCGCCGGCGCTCGAACGCATCGTGCGGCATTGCATGGAAAAGCAGCCGCGCCAGCGGTTCCAGTCGGCGCGGGATATCGCATTCGATCTGGAATCGCTTTCCGCGATTTCCGGCACCGGCGCGCTCACGCCGGCTTCCGCCAAGAAAACCGCCGCAGCTTGGATCCGCCCTGCCATGATTGCCACCGCCGCACTCGCAGCAGGACTCATCTTCGGCCTGTGGCTGCATCCGGCCGCGACAGAACTGCAGCCAAAACTGCACCGAATCACTTTCAGCCAGCTCAAGATTCTCAGCGCCCGATTTACACCCGACGGAAATATGATTTACGGCGCATCGGTTGAAGGGCACACGCCGGAGCTTTATTTCGCACAGTACGGCACCGTGGAATCGCGACCCATTGGCATGCCCGGGACGAGTATTCTGGCGGTCGCGGCGAACGGCGAGTTGGCGGTACAGACCAATCCGCACTCCACCACGACTTTCGCTTACTCCGGAATTCTGGCGCGTGCGCCGCAGACTGGCGGAGCGCCACGCCCGATAGCGGAAGCGGCCGAATATGCGGATTGGGCGCCGGATGGATCGTTGGCAGTGGTACGGCGCGTCGGCGGAAAAATCCGGCTGGAGTATCCGCTGGGGAAAATCTTGTATGAAACGGCAGGCTGGATCGGCAACCCGAGAGTTTCGCCGGATGGCTCACAGGTTGCGTTCGTGGATCATCCCAACGAAAGAGACGATGCCGGGTCGATAGCGATTGTGGACAAGAGCGGCCAGAAGAAAACCCTGACCACACTCAACTTCGTGAGCACCCAGGGAATGGCCTGGCACCCGGTGCTGAACGAGATCTGGTTTACCGCGACGACGTCGGGGTCGAGCCGCGGCCTTTATGCGGTGGCGCCAGGGAAGAAAGAGCGGCTGGTCTATTTGGGGACTGGCACCCTTACGCTGTACGACATTGCGAAAGATGGCCGGGTGCTGTTTGCGCGCGATGACTGGCGCAGCGGCATGCTCGGACTGGCGCCCGGGGCAACCAAGGAGCGTGATCTCAGCTGGCACGACTGGACGATCTGCCGGGACATTTCGGCAGACGGAAAGATCGTCGCGTTCGACGAAACCGGCGAAGCTGGGGAAGACACCGGTGCCTTCTACATCCGCGGTATGGACGGCTCGTCCGCCATACGTTTGGGCAACGGAGTTGTTCCGTCACTCAGTCCAGACGGCAAGAGTGTTCTCGCGATGGTGCCCGGCGAAAAAGGCACGCGTAAACTTATGGAATTACCGACCGGTGCCGGCGATTCGCGAGTCATCGCTACGGGCACCGTGCAGGTCCAAGGCGCCCACTTTTTCCCGGGTGGCAAGAAAATCCTGGAAATCGGCAATGATGCCGGCGCGAATGGGCAACGGCTTTGGGTGCAGGATGCCAACGGTGGGCCTCCCAAATCAATCAGCCCCGAAGGCGTCTTCAGCAGGCTGGTTGGGACGATTTCGGCCGACCAGAAAAGGGTCGCTGCCGTAGGCCCAGAAGGCCTGATCGTCGTGTATTCGGTGGACGGGGGCGAGCCGATCAAAGTCCCAGGCGTTTCTGCCATGGAGCGTCCGTTGTACTGGTTGCCGGACGGAAAGAGCCTGCTCACGGCACGAAACGAAACGCCGAATGAGGTTTATGAGGTGGAAGTCAGCACCGGCAGACGAAAGCCGTTCCGGACAGTTCCGGTTCCAGATGGAATGCAACCCGAAGACTTGGGGACGCCGCTGTTTTCCGCGGATTTCAAGAGCTACGCGTATTCGTATACCCGCATCGTGTCGGACCTGTATGTCGTGGAAGGGCTGAAGTGAGGCTCGCCGCCTGAAACGCATATTCATCATCCATTCACATTGATGTAAACGTCTGCTTACACACGACTTGCGACACTAGGATTGTGTTAAAGCCCGTTCACGGGAACCTAAATCAGAAAGCCGCCTACCGCATTCCGCCCGGCTGCGCTACACTTCCGCGCAGCCAGCGGCCGGTACGCTCCACCCGAATGAAAAGAATCCTGATTATCGAAGACGACCGCGATATCGTGGAACTGGTCCGGTACAACCTCGCCAACGAAGGTTTTCAGGTGAACGGCGCAAACGACGGCGCGACTGGCCTGAGCACCCTGAAGAAGTCTCCGCCGGACTTGCTGCTGCTGGACTTGATGCTGCCGAAACTTTCGGGACTCGATATTTGCCGCGAAATTCGCAAGGACGAATCGCTGAACCGTTTGCCGATTCTGATGCTGACGGCTCGCGGGGATGAAGCGGATCGCGTGGTTGGACTGGAGATGGGCGCGGACGATTACGTTACCAAGCCGTTCAGTCCGCGCGAACTGATTGCACGGGTGAAGGCGCTGTTGCGGCGTGCCGAGCCGCCAGTCGATACACCACGAACCATCGAAATGGGAAAATTGTCGATTGACCCGGCGTCGTATCGGGTCAGCTACTCCGGCAAGACCGTTCCGCTAAGCACCCTGGAATTTCGCCTGCTGTACTACCTGGCTTCCCGACCGAATCGGGTATTTACACGCGACCAGTTGCTTGACGCCGTATGGGGCACCGACCGCTTCGTCACCCCGCGCAGCGTGGACGTGTATGTGCGGCGGCTTCGTGAGAAAATCGAACCGGATCCCGAGAATCCGCTTCATCTGAAAACGGTACGCGGAGCGGGCTACTTGTTCGAAACACGTGCGGCGTAATCTTTTTACAAAACTCGCGTTATTTTTTTTTACGCTGCTGCTTGGCGTTCTAATCGCAGCGGATTCGTTTGCGGATCGCGCGCTGCGCCGCGATTACGAGCGCAAGGGCTTCGAACAACTGCTGGCGATTGCCAGTATCGCGCAGTCTGATCCCCCGAAGCTCACTGCCCTTCCTCCGGAGAAACCCGAAGAAATTGCCGCTTTGAAGAGCTGGATGCAGCACATCGCGGCCAGCGGGGCGCGCGTTACTGTGGTCACGTCCAGTGGAATTGTTCTTGCCGATTCGCAATCCGACCCGCAGACCATGGAAAACCACGCGGACCGGCCGGAGATTGTGCAGGCCATTGCGGAGGGCAATGGGCGTTCCATCCGTCACAGCGCCACTATCAATCGCGATTTGCTGTACTACGCGGTCCGCCAGACCTCACCTGCGGGAACCGTCTACATCCTTCGCTTTGCCTTACCGGTCGAAACCGTTGGCCAGGTGCTATGGCCGTTTCGCAAAAGCCTGTGGCTCGCTTCGGTGCTGATTCTGGTAGTCGCCGGCGTCATCGTGGTTCTGGTCTCGCGCAACTTTTCCGATCGCGTCGAGCGGCTCACCGCATTCTCGCAGCGCGTGGCGGAAGGCGATTTTCGGGCACAGTCATCGGACGGCACCGGTGATGCTCTGGATGTCTTGAGCGATTCTCTGAACCAGACTGCGACCCGGCTGGATCGTACGATTCGAACGCTGACCGAAGAAAGAAATCTTTCCTCCGCAATTCTTGGCAGCATGGTGGAAGGCGTGCTGGTGGTGAATGCCGCGGAACGCGTGGTTTTCGCTAATCACAGCTTTGCGGAAATTCTCGATTCGAATGTGCCGCCGCAGTCTGGGAGCGCGCTGGTGGAATGCGTGCGTCAGACGGAGTTAATCGGAGCGGTGCGCAAAGTTCTGGCCGGTGAACCGCGCGTGGAAGCGGAAATTGTCACCGGCACCTTGCGCCAGCATTTTTTCGCGGCGACGGCAGCCTCGGTTCGAACCACGGGCACCGACGGCGCGGTGCTGGTACTGCATGACATTACGGATTTGCGCAAGCTGGAACGAGTGCGGCGCGATTTCGTCGCGAATGTGTCGCACGAATTTCGCACTCCGTTGACGGCGATTCAGGGTTTTGCCGAAACACTGCTCGCCGGTGCGATTGACGATCCGCAGAATCGTGGGCGATTTCTGGAAATTATCGTCGAGCACTCGCGCCGCTTGGCCCGGCTTACTGAAGATTTGCTGATGCTTTCAAAAATGGATGCCGACCGCCTGGAATTCGAAACCCGCCCGATTGCAGTAGGCGCCTTCATCGAAGGTTGCATGGAAACCGCGCTGCCGCGCGCCAAGGACAAGGATTTGCGGCTATCAGTAAACCAGGCCGACAAGATTCCCGATATCGCGGGCGACCGGAGGCGGCTCACGGAAGTGCTGCAGAACCTTTTGGACAACGCGATTCAGTACACGCCGGCCGGCGGACAAATCATGGTGAGCGCGGGCGTCGATGGTGAGGCCGTCGTTTTTACCGTGTCCGACACTGGAATCGGGATTCCGCAAGCCGAGCAACCCAGAATTTTTGAACGCTTTTACCGTGTGGACGTCGCGCGTTCGCGCGAAGTGGGCGGAACCGGTCTGGGACTGGCCATCGCCAAACATCTGGTGGAAGGCCACGGAGGCCGCATCTGGGTGGAAAGCGAAGTTGGCCACGGCTCACAATTCCATTTTTCCGTTCCAATTTTCGATTTTGAACACGCACCGAACCGCAATGGCAACAGCGGGCGAGGATCCCCAGTCTAGGAAGCCTTCGTACCTGCGCTGGCCTTACCAATGTTTTACTTTCCAGTAATAATTCTGTAATGAACGCCGTGGGAATATGTATGTCACAAGTACAGGAAGATTTCTGTACGAAAGGAAACCCATGGCCGCTGGCGCCTCACCGACCGAAACCGTGCTTTACGACGCGCTGGTGAATTATCTGATTTCCATGGCGCGGACCGTGGAAGGCGCCATGAATCGTGCGCTCGATTCGATCGTCAGCGTGGATGATCCCAAGGTGTCGGCGCTGATCGGCGAAGTGTTCCTGTTGGAGCCGCGCATCAACGAAATGGAAATCGTAATTGACGAACATGCGATACGGCTGCTGCGGCGTGGAGGGTTCAGCGACGACGAAATGCGGTTAATCGTTGCGGCGTTGAAAATCACCAATGATCTCGAGCGAATCGGCGATCTGGCGGTGAATCTTGCGGAGCGCGTCACGACTTTGCGGGAGTTGCCCGGATCGAAACCGCCGGAAGAGCTCGAAGCGATGACCGTCGAAGTGCGGGCTATGGTTTCGAAGAGCCTAGGCGCGCTCATTTATCGGAATGCCGCCATGGCTACCCAAGTGCTTGAGAGCGACGACCTTGTGGATCAGTACCGTGACCGGATTTTCGAGCAGTTGATGGAGCAAATGACCCAGCAGACCGCGCTGGTCGTACCCAGCATGCAGTTCATTCTGGCCACCCGGCATCTCGAACGTATTGCCGATCACGCGACAAATATCGCCGAAGACATCATCTACTGGGTTCGCGGTTTGGACGTGCGCCACGGCCGCGGGCTCGCTGCATCCGCGCAAACGGGCCAAGCCGCCAGCTTGCCGGAGCTCACCGAAGATTCACACGGTCTTTATTCCAGTGTGACGGCCGCAACCGACAATCAATCTGCTTGACCTTCAGTGTTCGAACCTACCACGGGGATCATCGCACCCCTGGCGATGATCCCCCTTCCTTTTTCCCTAGAACGTCCAGCCAGGCATCCTCTTGACCGAAACGCGCAGTCAAATTAGTGTGGAAGTGTCGAGTTTGCCTCAAATGAGCACGCTTACCGCTCCAATCCGCCCCACAAACTTGCCGTTGTGGCGGATTTTCGCCTGCCTGTTGCTCGCCGGATTGTTTCTTTACAATCCATTTCTGGCTGCTTATCCGGCCACCGGAAATTTCGTGGTCTGCCGTCCTGCAAGCCATCGTGCGACCGTTGGTTCTTCCGAATTGGAACAGTTTGCGCAACCTATCGCGAATCCGGCCGACGCATTGCCGGTCGCGAACGCGGTCCAAGTCTTAATTCTGCGATGCGCCGATCCTGAGGCCGAATCACGACGTTACGTCGAGCCTGAAGTTGTTGCAATCCCGCAGACGGGTTTTTCCTCGAGTCTGTGGTTCCGGCCGCCGCCGGCCGTTTAGTTCCAATCCCCCGAGCAGTAGTTAGGCAAATCCGGTGAAAACCGGCGGACCAGTGCCAGAATCTATTTCTTGAGCCCTGAATCGGCCGCGGCCTTCGCCGGAAGCAGCACAGCAGTCCGCGAACGGAATGGATGGGGAAAATGTCTCGCAAAACATTAGTTGTGGTTGCAGTAGCGATCGTGGTCACAGCGCTCGGCGCTTGGCGATGGCTTGGACACTCCGCAACGGAAGCGGACGACCCATCGCATCCGGTGGCGGGGGAAGCAGTGGTGGCGGCGGTCGCCAAGGTGCAGCGCGGACCGATCGAAAACACACTGACCATCGCTGGCGAGTTCAAACCATTTCAGGACGTGGACGTCCACGCCAAAGTGGCCGGCTACATCAAGAAAATCTATGTGGACGTGGGCGACCACGTAAAGCAGGGCCAGACTCTGGCGGTCCTGGAAGTGCCGGAATTGGCGGCGCAACTTTCCGGCGCTGACGCCGCGGTGCGTCGCGCGCAACAAGAAATTCGCCGGGAACAGGGCGATGTGCAGCGCGCGGAGTCTGCACACTCAGCGGCGCACTCCATGTATGCCCGGCTGAAGCAAGCCAGCGAACAGCAGAAGGGACTGGTTGCGCAACAGGAATTGGATGACGCGCAAGCCAAGGATCTGGAGGCAGAGGCGCAAGTATCCAGCGCGCAAGCGGCACTCTCCAGCGCACAGCAGCAGTTGGAGATCGCCGACGCCAACCAGAAGCAGTATGGCGCGCTTTCGGACTACACCCGGATTGTCGCGCCGTTCAACGGAGTGGTCACCATGCGCTACGCCGACACCGGATCGCTGGTGGCGGCTGGGACTTCGTCCAGCACTCAGGCGATTCCCGTGGTGCGCATCGCGGAAATTTCCAAACTCCGATTGGTGTTGCCCATTCCGGAATCGCTCGCCGCGCAAATCCATCTTGGCGATCCAGTCAAAGTACGCGTTCAGGCGTTGAATTCCGATATCACCGGCAAGGTTTCGCGCTTCGCCGATTCGTTGGATATGCAGACTCGCACCATGGAGACCGAAATCGATTTCGACAATCGCGACAGCAAACTGATTTCCGGAATGTTCACCGAAACCCAGCTGGTCCTTGCGGAAAAGCCGAGCACGCTCAGTGTGCCGCTGGAGGCCGTCTCGCAAAATGGGAACGACGCTACCGTGCTGGTCGTCACTCCGCAAAACACCGTCGAAGAACGAAAGGTGATTCTTGGAATTCAGGGCAAGTCGCGCGTCGAAGTCGTGTCCGGTCTCAATGAATCGGACCGTGTGGTGATCGGCAATCGCAGCCGTTACCACGACGGAGAAAAGGTGCAGCCGAAAGAGTTTGCGCCCATGGCCGTATCCGGCGGAGGCGCGAGCTAATGTCCGGTTTCTCGATCCGCAATCCGTTTTTCATCGTTGTCTGCTGCCTGATCGTGGCCATCGTGGGGACCGTAACGCTGGTGCGCATGCCAGTCGATCTGTTTCCGCCCATCAACATTCCGGTGGTGGTGGTGGCGACTTTTTACTCAGGCATGCCGCCGCAACAGATCGAAACCAATATTACCAATCCGTTTGAACGATTCTTCACATTGGCCAGTGGAGTCGATCACATCGAGTCGCGTTCGCTGCCCGGCGTCAGCCTGATCAAAATTTATTTCCAAGCTGGAACCAATGCCGACGCCGATCTCAGTACCATTTCGAATCTGGCCATGGCGGATTTGCGGCGCCTGCCGCCGGGAACTCTGCCTCCAGTCGTCCTGAAATTCGATGCCTCCAGTCTTCCGGTTTGTCTGATTACGCTGAAGGGCGAAGGCTTGAACGAAACCGAGCTGCACGACCTCGGCCAGTACAACGTGCGCAACCAGATCGCCAACGTGCCCGGTGCGTCAGTTCCTCAACCCTTCGGCGGACGCTATCGGCAAATCATGGTGTATGTTGACCCGTTGAAACTGCAGGCTCATCAGTTGAGTCCGATGGATGTGGTACGTCAGTTGAACGAAAGCAATCTGATTCTGCCGGCTGGCGACGTCAAAATCGGGCCGTTCGATTACAACCTCTATTCCAACAGCCAGGCCCCCACCCCAAATTCGATTAACAGCATGCCTTTAAAGACCGTGGGCCAGTCTTCGGTGCTGGTCGGCGACATCGGAAAAGCGGTTGATGCTCAGGCAATCCAGACCAATATCGTGCGCGTGGACGGACAGCCATCGGTGTATCTGCCGATTTTGAAGCAGGGCGGCGACACCAATACCATCGCGGTGGTCGAAGGCATAACCGAAGCGCTCAAGCACCTGGTGGATATTCCCAAACAATTAAAAACCCGCGTTGTTTTTGACCAATCGATCTTCGTTCGAACCGCCATCGACAATCTCGTTCGCGAAGGTGGCATTGGACTGGTACTCACCGGACTGATGATTTTGCTTTTCCTGGGAAGCCTGCGAGCGACGGCAGCGGTGTTTCTTTCCATTCCGCTGTCGGCGCTGGCAGCTTTTTTGGCGATTGGCGCGGGCGGCGGCACCGTCAACACCATGGTGCTCGGCGGGCTGGCACTGGCGTTTTCGCGTTTGATCGATAACTCGGTGATCGTGCTGGAAAATATTTTTCGCCATCTGGAAATGGGCGAATCGCCGGAAGTCGCCGCGGAAAAAGGCGGGAACGAGGTTGCGCTGGCAGTACTGGCGGCCACCATCGCGACATCAATCGTTTTCTTCCCGGTCGTTTTTCTTTATGGGGTCAGCCGTTTTCTTTTCGTGGCGCTGGCCACCGCCGTCATTCTGTCGCTGTTTGCTTCCTATATTGTCGCAATGACGGTGGTTCCACTGTTCTGCGCCAAGCTGGTCAAGAAACACCAGTCTGACGAATCCGTCGGAGAAGGCTCGATCGAAGCGCGTCTCGGCAAAATTTCCAAGAAATTCGATACTCATTTCGGTGCAATGCTCGAAAAGTACGATCGAACGCTGGCCACCGCACTGCTAAAGCCGGCCGCGACCGTGATTGGACTGGTAGGAGTTTCGCTACTGTGCTTTGCGATGTATCCGTTTCTTGGCGTCGCGTTTTTCCCTCGCACCGATCCCGGGCAATTTGTCGTCAACCTGAAAGCGCCCACCGGTTCGCGCGTCGAATTAACCGAAGGCTACGTCAAGAAACTGGAAGATATCGTCCGCGACGTCGTTCCCAAGAGCGAATTGCAAATCATTGTTGCAAATATCGGCGTAACGACCGATTTCTCGGCAATCTACACGCCGAACGCCGCTCCGCACACCGCGTTCGTGCAAGTCAGCCTCAAGGAAGGCCACAGAGTCGGCAGCTACGAATATATGCGCCGGGTGCGCGAACGAATCGGCAAAGAGCTGCCGCAGCTTACAACGTATTTTCAGTCCGGCGGATTGGTGGACGCGGTGCTTAACCTCGGTTTGCCCGCTCCGATTGATGTACAAGTCAGCGGCAGCAACATGCGCGAAACTTACGCTGCGGCGCGGGAGATCGCCGCCAAAGTTCACCAGCTCAACGGCGTGAGCGACGTTCTGATTCCGCAGGATATTGATTACCCTGCGCTGCAGTTGGATGTGGACCGCGAAAAAGCCAGCCAGCTCGGCTTGTCGCAAAAAGAAGTCGTCGACAACGTGATCACTTCGCTCACGTCAAACGCGATGATCGCGCCGAACTACTGGATTGATCCGCAGAGCGGCAATCCCTACCTGCTCACCGTGCAGTATCCGGAAAGCGCGGTAAGCACGCTCACCGACCTGAAGCAGATTCCGTTGCGCGGCCCGAAAATCTCCCAGCCGACCTTTCTGGATAGCGTGGTCAAAGTTAAAACCATCGCTTCTCCCACCGAAGTGGACCACTACCAGTTGTTCCGCGTCATCGACCTATACGTTTCTCCGAAAACGGAGAATCTTGGGACCATCACTCCGCAGATCGAGAAAATTCTAAAAGACACCAAACTCCCGGAAGGTGCCCGCGTAACCCTGCGCGGTTCGGTGCAGGGCATGCGCGCTTCCTTTAAAAGTTTTGGCATCGGACTGATCCTGTCGGTCGTCCTGGTGTATCTGGTTCTGGTTGCGCAATTCGCTTCCTGGACTGACCCGTTTATCATTTTGCTCGCCGTACCACCGGGACTCGCGGGCGTTCTGCTTTTCCTGCTAGCCACCAATACCACTTTGAACGTCATGTCTCTGATGGGCGTGGTGATGATGGTCGGCATCGTCGTTTCGAATAGCATTTTGATTGTTGAGTTTGCGCGGCATTTGCATCACGAAGGCAAGCCGTTGAAGGAAGCCGTCTCGACCGCATCGCGCTTGCGCTTGCGCCCGGTGTTGATGACCTCGCTGGCAACTCTGCTCGGCCTGATCCCCATGGCGCTTGGCATTGAGGCGGGCAGTGAACAATACGCTCCGCTGGCCCGCGCTATTATTGGCGGATTGCTGGTTTCGGTGGTCGTCACCGTTTATCTGGTTCCCGCGGCCTACTTGATCGTCCATCACAAAGAAGAAAGTCCGAACGCGGAGGTGCAGGCGTGATGCGGCACACTTCTGTTTCACTGCTCTTGCTATTGTCGCTGGTCGTTTCCGCTGCGGCGCAAACTTCAAGCCAGCAGCCATCCACAAGTTCCCCGGTTGGGCCAACTTCTGTCCCGCCGGCGCAAAATGGAGTGCCGGCAGGAACCTCTCTTACCCGCAGGCAGGCGGAAGCGCTTGCGCTAAAAGATAATCCGCAGATCTCCATCGGAAGGCTTCGCGCTCTTCAGGCCGGCCAGATTGTCAGGGAACAACGCTCGGCGCTTTTGCCAACCGCTTATCTCAGCCTGACCGGCGTCGATTCCAATAACAACAATACCCGCATTTCCGCGGGCGGCTTGAGCAATTCCGTAATTTTTCCGCGCGCAGCCACTGGCGCGACCGTCAGCCAACTGATCACCGACTTCGGCCGTACCACGAATCTGTTGTCCAGTTCGCAATCCGCCGCCAAAGCCGAAGAGGAAACCTCCGCAGCTACCACCGCACAAATCGTTCTGGCCGTTGATCAAGCCTTCTACAATGCCCTCGAGACCCACGCGCTGCTTCAAGTGGCCGACCAGACCGTCCAGTCCCGCCAGTTGATCTCGGACAAGATCAAGGCTCTCACCGATGCCAAACTTAAATCCGACCTGGATTTGCGCTTTGCCAACGTGGATCTTGCCCGCGCCAAGCTGCTGCAACTCGAGGCGCGCAACAATTACGCGGCGTCCCTTGCTACTCTCTCCGCGATTTTGGGCTATCCCGATGAACAGCAATTCGAATTAGCGGAAAGCACCAGCGCGCCCGAACAGCCCGAACCGGACGTAACTCCTCTAATCATGGAAGCACTGCGGCAGCGGCCGGAGGTATTGGCTCTGCAGGACCAGGTCACTTCTGCGGAAAAATTTGGCCGCGCCGAGCACGACCTCTGGATGCCTACGGTAAGCGCCCTCGGCACCGTCGGTGTCGCGCCCGTTCGCGACGACCATCTCTCGAACTGGTATGGCGCCGTCGGCGTCAACATCAACATCCCGGTATTCAACGGTTCTCTTTATAACGCGCGGGCCAAAACCGCGGATTTGCAAACCGAAGCCGTAAGGCAAAAACTTATTGATCAGCGCAACAACATCGCCCGCGACGTTCGAACCGCCTGGCAGGACTCCCAACAGGCTTTCGAACGGCTTAGCGTCACGCAACAACTTCGCGAGGAGGCTGACCTCGGTATGAAACTCGCGCAGTCGCGCTACGACCTTGGCTTGGGTTCCATTGTGGAACTCGGCCAGGCCGAATTGCAGAAAACCGAGGCCGACATCGCCGACACCGACGCCCAATACCAGTATCGCTTGACCCGCCTCGTGCTTGCGTACACCGTTGGCGCGCCGAAGTAGAGCGTCCCCGAACAGCCACTTTTAAGCAGTAACAATCCACGGTAACCCGGTTCCATCGCATTCAAGATGCCCGATTTACTCGTTAACTCCCATCGGCTCAGCGAGTTTCCCTGTAACAATTCCTGTTACAGGATATTCACAATCGATTTACATGCCTGTAAGACAGGCACCCTAGCTTTATCCGGGGTAGGTGGGCAGGCACACCGGTATTCCAGTCCAAAATTGCAGCGAAAAAGAGAGAGGCAATGAGAAAAACAGCAGCAATGATATTGTCGCTATTCCTGTTGACGGGAACGGCGTTTGCGGACACACCGAAAGACGGCGATCCGCAGACCGCGCAAACCGAAAAGGGCAAGAAACCAGCTAAGAAACCCGCCGCGAAGTCTGCGACCGCAATTCTGGCCGAGCAGGTGGAAGCGCTGCGCCAGTCGCTTGAAGCGCAACAACAACAGATCAAGATGCTGCAGGAAGAATTGGCAAAGCGCGATGCGCAGATTGGCGATGTTAAGAGCGCTGCTGCCGCTGCCGATGCCAAAGCAGCCGATGCCAACGCAAAGGTAGCTGTCGTCGCCGGCAGCACCGCGGAAGTGAAAACCACCACCACCGCGCTCAGTTCCGACGTCGCGGACCTGAAGCTCAGCAACGAGGCGGTAAAGGGCGCAGTGCAGGACACCCAAAAGAAGATTATCGCTGGCGAATCACCCTCCACGATTCATTACAAAGGCATCTCCATCACCCCTGGCGGATTTCTCGAAGCGGCGACGGTCTATCGAACACATGCCGCCAGCGCCGACATCAACACTCCTTTCACCGGAATTCCGTTTAACGCCGCAGATATCGCTCATGTCAGCGAAAATAACTTCACCGCTCGCCAGAGCCGTTTGTCGCTCTTGCTCGAAGGCAAGCTGGCAACCGCGAAAATCGGCGGTTACTACGAAGCTGATTACCTAGGCTCCGGTACCACCTCCAATAACCGCCAGAGCAACAGCTATGTATGGCGGACTCGTCAAGCCTTCGCGCAAGTGTCCTGGGAAAATGGGTGGTCATTGACTGGCGGCCAAATGTGGACATTGGCGACGGAAAACAAGAAAGGTATTGCCAACCGGCAGGAAGCGTTGCCGATGATGATTGACCCGCAGTACGTCGTTGGCTTCACTTGGGCTCGCCAGTACGGCTTCCGTGCCGTTAAGGATTTTGGAGGCAAGTTCGCCCTGGCCATGTCGGTGGAAGGCCCGCAAGCCACCATCGGTGGCCGCGGCTTCTCGACTGTAACGACCGTCAACGACGCTGCTGCGCCTTCGACCATCGTTACGTCGGGCGCTACCACCTTGACGAGCGGAAACTTTTTCCTGAACGCGCCTGGTGCGGGCGCCGGTTTGTATAACGCCTTTGATACCAACGGCTACACCACCAACAAAGCACCCGACCTTATTTTTAAGGCGGCAGCCGATCCCGGTTTTGGCCACTACGAATTGTTCGGCATCGTCAGCTTCTTCCGCGACCGCATCTATCCCTGCGGCGTGGTCGGAACCAACGGCAATGATACCAACCCGCCAGTCCTGCCGGCTGTTCCAACCACCGTTACTTGCGGCTCTGCGAAACCGACAACTGTTAGCAGCTTCGGCGCCACTAACGTAAGCACGACTGGCGGCGGCATGGGCGCGAGCGCGACGTGGTCGCTGTTCAACAAGCGTGCAGACTTCGGTCTCAAGGCGACGGCTGGTGACGGCATCGGTCGTTACGGTTCGTCCCAGTTGGCTGACGCCACGGCTCGTCCGGATGGCACACTCTCTCTCATCCGGACCGCCCATGGCCTGGCTCGTCTCGAACTGCACCCCACTCCGAAGCTTGACCTGTACGGCTATTGGGGTCCTGAGTATGCCTGGCGCGCGGGCTACAAGGGCTATAACTTGATCACGATCGTAAAAACACCCGCGATTCCTCCGACACCGCCGACCGCCACAAACCCGGCGGGAACCCCACCTGTTCCGGCAACCACGACAACTAGCTTCTCGCTCAACCAGATAGGCGGTTACGGCAACTTCGCGGCTAACAACTCTGGCTGCGCGACCGAAGGCGTGCCAATCAACCAATTCAACCCATCGGCCGGTGGTTCCTGCGCGGGCGACATCCGTCTCATCCAGGAAGGCACGGTCGGGTTCTGGTACAAACCCTACCAGGGTCCCAAGGGTCGCATTCAATTCGGTATTCAATATTCCTATATTTCCAAAGTCGGTTGGTCGGGAACAGGCGGTGGCGTTGCCACTCCGGTTTCACCCAAGGCCGTCGACAACATGATCTTCACCTCTTTCCGCTATTACATTCCGTAGTTCGGGTGTAATGCTGCTCGCCCCTCCCCTGGGGTCGAGAACAACGGCGGCGCTCACCAGGCGCCGCCTTTGTCATTTTTCCAGCCAGGTTGTCATCTGGCTGTCAATTTCGGCCTTAAGCGCTTTTTGTTCAATATCTTCCGGGATTCAACCAACTATGAACCGATTGTAACAATTCCGTAACACAGTAGACCCACAATTACACTGACGGACTGGGACTGACTTCGGTATGCGTGCGGAGAGACACTCAGATGAGACGAATTACAGGTATGCTGTTGTTCGTTCTAGCGCTTGGCGGCTTGGCGTTGGCGCAGAACGCGCTGTTGATTAACGGCGCAGGTGCGACTTTTCCGTACCCAATTTATTCCAAATGGTTTGATGAGTACCACAAAGCAAACGGATCTCAGATTAATTATCAGTCGGTTGGCTCCGGTGCGGGCATCAAGCAGGTCACCGAGGGTACTGTTGATTTTGGCGCTTCCGACGGACCGATGAATGACGATCAGATAAAGGCATACAAGGCCAAGAATGGATCTGGCATTCTACATTTTCCCACAGTGCTCGGAGCCGTTGTTCCCACCTACAACATTCCCGGCGTCAATGTCGCTTTGAACTTCACTCCCGAAGCTCTTTCTGGAATTTTTCTCGGCCGCATTTCCAAATGGAATGATCCGGCGATTGCCGGCGCGAACAAAGGAGTCAATCTTCCCGCTAACGATATCGTGGTGATCCACCGTTCCGACGGCAGCGGCACCACCTACATTTGGACCGACTATCTTTCCAAAGTGAATCCAGACTGGAAAGACAAGGTTAGCAAAGGCACTTCGGTCAACTGGCCGGTGGGCCTGGGCGGCAAGGGCAACGAAGGCGTCACCGGTTTGATCAAGCAGACCCCGAATTCCATCGGCTATGTCGAGTTGATTTACGCCGCGCAGAACAAAGTTCCTTACGGCTCGGTGAAAAACGCGGCTGGCACCTTTGTTAAGGCCGACCTCGCGAGCGTGACCGAAGCCGCAGCCGGCTCGGTGAAAACCATACCGGATGATTTCCGGGTTTCCATCACTAACGCTCCCGGCAAGAATGCCTATCCGATCTCCAGCTTTACCTGGCTGCTCATTCCGGAAAAGTTTAAGGACGCCGCGAAGCGTGACGTCCTGAAGGGCTTTGTGAAGTGGGCGATTACCGACGGGCAGGGCCTGACCGAGAATCTTTCCTACGCCAAGCTGCCTAAGGAAGTCGTCGACAAAGAGTTGAAAGCCATCAGCAAAATTCAGTAGCAAGGTCCGGCAAGCACAGGCGTGGCAACCTCATCCATCAACGTTCCGAACGCGGGCCCCGTCGCGGGCTCGCGTTCGTTTCTCTCTCGCCTTCGTGATGGCGACGAGATCGCGCGCGTGGTTACCTTTCTGTTCGCGGCCTCGGTGGTGCTAATCAGCTTGCTTTTGGTCGTCGAGCTGTGGATGCAGTCGACGTTGCCTCGTCACAAATTCGGCTTCAGTTTTTTTCTTACCCGGGTTTGGGATCCCATCGCCGAACAGTTCGGTGCTCTGCCCTTCATCTACGGCACCCTCGTCACCGCTGCCGTCGCACTGCTTATTGCCGTGCCCTTAGGAATCGGGGCGGCCATTTTTCTGGCTGAACTCGCTCCTCAAAAATTATCCGATCCGCTGCAATTCTTTATTGACCTGCTGGCCGCCGTGCCGAGCGTCATCTACGGATTGCTTGGCGTGTTTTTCGTGATTCCGATCATGCGCCAGTGGGTCCAACCCGCTTTGAAAAGCACTCTGGGATTCCTGCCGCTGTTTCAGGGCCCGGCTTACGGCATCGGATTTTTGACTGCCGGTGTCGTCCTGGCAATCATGGTGATCCCCTACATCATTTCGGTGTCGCGCGAAGTCCTGCTATCGGTACCGCGCGATCAGCGCGAGGCCGCGTTGGCGCTCGGTTCCACCCGCTGGGAATCCACCTGGAAGGTCGTCGTTCCGTTTGCCCGGACCGGCATCATGGGTTCGATCTTCCTGGCGCTCGCTCGTGCTCTTGGCGAAACCATGGCCGTCACTATGGTCATTGGCAACACTCCGACCATCAGTGCTTCGTTATTTTCCCCGGGCTATTCCATCGCGGCAGTCATCGCCAACGAATTCACCGAAGCCACCGGAGACCTCTACCTGGGTGCGCTGATTGAATTGGGCCTGGTGCTGTTCCTGCTGACTTTCATCTTAAATGGACTGGCGCGACTCATGATGCTGTTGACCACCCAGCGCGGCAGCGGGACCGCCCAGGCATGACCGCCCGTCTGCGTTGGCGCAAGCTCGTTAGCGGCTTCATGCTGACCATGACTGGTGTGTGCGCTTTGGTCGCGGTGTCCGTGCTGTTTTTTATCCTTGGTTATCTCGTCTATAACGGCGGGACCTCCATCAATTGGGATTTCTTCACCAAATTGCCGACTCCGGTCGGCGAAGCAGGCGGCGGCATGGCCAACGCCATCGTTGGCAGCGCAAAGTTGCTCTTGCTGGCTTCCCTGTTCGGTGTTCCCATCGGCTTCTTCGGCGGAATTTATCTGGCCGAGTTCAGCGGCCAAAAAGTAGCGTTTGTAGTGCGCTATGCCGCCGACTTGTTGAACGGCGTCCCATCTATCGTAATCGGAATTTTTGCCTACGCTCTCGCGGTGTTGCCCTTCAAACATTTTTCCACCCTCGCCGGCGCTTTCGCTCTCGGTCTGATGATGATTCCGATCACCTTGCGCAACACCGAAGAGTTTTTGCTTGGCGTGCCGCGTAATCTTCGCGAAGGCTCGATGGCGCTCGGCGCCGGCAAGTGGACCACCATTGTCCGAGTCGTCGTACCCGCAGCTTATCGCGGCATCATGACCGCGATCCTGCTGGCTCTGGCCCGCGTTGCAGGAGAAACCGCGCCGTTGCTGTTTACCGCATTCGGGAACCGCTTCTGGAGTCCGGGGCTGAACCAGCCCACTGCCTCGCTTCCTGTCGTGATTTACAACTATGCCATTTCGCCCTATGACGATTGGCACCGCCAGGCATGGGCCGCTGGACTGGTTCTTTTGGGTCTGATTTTGATGGTCAATATCATTGCACGGGTGATTCTCTCCCGAGGGGTTGCCGTACCGAGGTCCTAATCATGCAAGCTTCTGCGAGGCCAGAATTGTCCGTTAACCTAAGACCGACCGGAATAGCCAATACCAGCCGCGAGACTGTCGCGCCGTCGTCCATGCGCATGAATATTTCCAAGGTCAATTTCTTCTATGGAACGAAGCAAACCCTCTTCGACATCAACATGGGCATCGCCACCAACCACGTGACCGCGCTGATCGGCCCGTCCGGTTGCGGCAAATCCACCCTGCTGCGCACCTTCAACCGCATGCACGAGACCGTGCGCAACGCCCGCCTCGAAGGCGAAATTCTCCTCGATGGCCAGAATATTCTTTCCCAGGATGTCACTCAGCTCCGTCGTCGCGTGGGCATGGTTTTTCAACGGCCCAATCCGTTTCCCAAATCCATTTTCGAAAATGTCGCGTATGGCCCCAAGATCAACGGCGCCAACGCACCCATCGCCGAAATTGTCGAGAAAAGTCTGCGCCGCGCTGCTTTGTGGGATGAAGTGAAGGACCACCTTCACAAGTCCGCCTATGAACTTTCCGGCGGCCAGCAACAGCGGCTGTGCATTGCGCGTGGGCTGGCGGTTGAGCCGGAAGTGCTGCTGCTCGATGAGCCTTGCTCCGCCCTCGATCCCATCAGCACCGCCAAAATCGAAGAGTTGCTGGTACAGCTCAAGGATTCCTGTACCATCGCCATCGTGACCCATAACATGCAGCAGGCCGCTCGCGTCAGCGATTACACCGCGTTCCTGCTGGTTGGACAATTGGTCGAGTTCAATCCAACCCCGCAACTCTTTACGACACCAACTGATCCGCGAACGGAGGCGTATATCACCGGCCGCTTCGGATGATCTTGCGCCTGGGTCTACTCTTCTCCGTCATTCCGAGCGAAGCGAGGAATCTCTCTTGGTTTGATCCTGGCAAGCCTGCTGAAAGAAAGGAACCATGGAACGCCACTTCGAAAGAGACCTTAACGAACTAAAAGAGCGGCTGCTTTGGATGGGCAGCCTCGCCGAACGCGCCGTGCACCAGGCGGTCCATGCCGTGCTCGAGTCCGACGAGCAGCTCGCCAATCGCGTTCTCGAAGAAGAGGGCGCCATCAACGAATTGCAGTTGGAAATTGATGACCGCGTGGTGCAGCTTCTTGCGTTGCACCAGTTGATGGCCGTTGACCTGCGCTTCGTCCTCGCGGTCTCTCGCATCAACAATGATCTCGAGCGCATCGGCGACCAGGCGGTGAACGTTGCCCAGGGCGCGCTGCGCATTCTGCGCCATCCTCGGGTCAAGCCCTACGTCGATCTTCCGCGCATGAGCGAAGTGGCCGAAGAGATGGTCCGCGACGCCCTCAACGCCGTGGTGCGTCGCGATGTGGACCTCGCGCGCAAGGTTCTCGCCAGCGACGACAAGGTCGACCACTTCCGCGATCAAATTTTCCGTGAGCTGCTCACTTACATGATGGGCGATTCCAGCGTGGTTTTTCCCGCGTTCGAATTGATCCTTGTCGCAAAAAATCTCGAACGCATCGGTGATCACGCCACCAACATCGCCGAAGACGTCATCTACCTCGTGCAGGGGCAGGACGTCCGCCATCCCGCGGTTGACCGCCGTTAGACTTCGACCGGATCCTGCGCTCGGCGCTTCCAAGCCAATACCCATATTGACGCCGCCAAGCTCGCGATCGATATCCATCCGCCGGCCGAGCGATCCCAGGTGCGTGTAAAGTCGATCTGCAATTCCGATTCGCCTGCGGGAACGGGAACGATCATCTGTTCCGTTCCCTTCGGATGCTCCAGCGCAATTCTATTTTTGTTCAGCGTCACTTGCCACGCGGGATAATTCAGCAGGTGCAGCGCCACAAGGTCCGGCGCGCGCGTGATAATGCGCAGCGCGCGATGCTCCGCCGTCCATTTTTCCACCACCACTTTTCCTTCCCTATGTGCCTCTGCTTTCCCCGAGGAGGACAGAAAGTTCGCGCGCGGGTCCTTCTGAACCAGGTCCGTATGATCATCTCCAACCGGATCGTACTCATCGGTGCCTTCGAACCCGCTTCCATCCTTCATCGCAGCCTGTAGCGTCGGCATATCCTCCGTGTCCCACCAGGCATTTCTCACCAGATAGTGTCCCGAAGCCGTGATGGCAATCGCCATCGCAATAAGCCAAGCCCACCGCAGCCCACCGTACGCGGATTTCGCCGTAAATAACACCGCACACAACGCCAGAATCGACATCCAGCGCCACGGAAACTGCACGAAACGCAGTTCCGGCAAGTACCGCCAGAAAACCATCGTGATCGGAAGCATCAGCAGAGTCGCAACGCCGCCGAGCGCGCTCATCGCTGGAAATAAACGCGAACCTTGATTTGTGACGCTTCCGCTGGCCGCGCCGCGCCGCGCCGCTATCGCAGCGGCTATCATCCAAACGATCAGCAACACCGCCATCCGCGACGCGATGTGATTGAACGCGTCATGCTCCGCGTCGCTGGTCTTCGCGTACAGAAAATTGTCGGCAGGAGTCAGCCCTCCGGCCAACGCGCCGGTGATGTTCACCCAGCGCTGTTCATAAATCGCCGGAATCAGGTAAAACGCCGCTAGCCCAAATCCCAGCACAATCCCAGCACCGCCGTTGATCAGCGGCGCGAAACTTTTTTGCCGCACGGCCGCAAATGTGAAAACCATCGCGACGCTGTAACTTGCGATCACCCCCGCCGGCGCGTTCGAAAGCCAGATCGCGCAGAACGCAATCGCGAAATAAACAACGTTGCGCGCCACACTCAATCGGTCTTCCGGCACGAGTCCGCTCAACCTAAAAGTCGCAACCAGCAGCAGCGGAAAGAAAGCTATCGCGAGAAGCTCCGCGAAGTCGCTTCTCATATAAATAATCAGCAACGCGTACGGATTTGCCGCGAAGCACGCCGCACCGAACAACGCGGCGAATCGCGAATCCACCAGCCTTCGCGAAAGCGCGTAAGCAGAAAGCCCGGCGAAAGTCTGAACGCTAAAAATAAAAACCGCGGCAACGGTTGTCCATGGAAGAATCGTTCCCAGAAATGCGCCGAACAGCCACGAAAGCGGCGGGTAAAAAATAAATCGCGGCTCCCCGAACCCGAAATTGGCCCACTCCGTCCACCGCGGGAAAATCACGCCTTGCTTCCACTGATTCGCGGCGTCCAGCCAAGAAGCCATGTGAAACGCCACGTCGTGACCGGAAGCAGTGCCAAGTACGAAGAAAGGCGCGATCACCGCCAGCGCCACACACATCGAAACCGATGCCGCCGCGCTCCATTCGCGCACGCGATGCATGCTTGTGCTGTTCGATAGCCGAGAGGGTGAATCGTTCATCTGCTGTGCTGTGATTGTAACCGGAAGGCAATTCCTCGCGCGATGCCCCGCGAATTGGGCGTCCCGTAATATCCGCGAAGGTTATTTCGTCAACTCGCGCGACAGATAAATCAGTTGTCCTACATGGTGATAAGCATGTCCCGCGCAACGCAAGAAAATCGCGAATCGCTCCGCAGCCTCCGGCTCACGCACCGCTGAATACGCTTTCAGCCAATCTTTATCCGATTGCTTTTGGATCGTCTCGATCACCATCGCAATCGTTTGGTCGAACGCCGCCAGCACTTCCGCTTTCGGCCGCGGCTCCGGCTCGGTGAATTCGCGGTCGCGGTCCCGCACGTACCCCGTCTCTGCCACCCGCGCTCCAATGTAGTAGTTCAAGTTGCCAGTCATGTGCAGCAGCAGATGTCCAACGCTGTTGCCGTGCGCAAACGGCCGCCGCCACACTTGCTCTTCGTTTAGCGGATCCACCCAGCAATGCGTCTGCTCGCGCACCATCTCGTAGTACGCCGCAAGATCCTTCGCAACCACTTGCGCCAAATCACTCATCATCTACTTCCCACCGCCAACAAAAAAAAACGCCGCTTCTGTCATCCCGAGTCCGCCCCAGACGGGCGAAGGATTTGCTTTTCGTCTAACTCTTGCAGGTAGCTCGCGAACCGACTGGCGTCACTTCGCCTTTTCGTTCTTGTAAATCACGCCTTCCTTCATCACAAAGAAGACGTGCTCGGTCTGCCGGATATTCTGCAGTGGATCTCCCGGCACCGCCACCACATCCGCCAGTTTGCCGTTTTCCAGCGTGCCGATTTTATTCGCCAATCCCAGCAGGTCCGCATCATTCGAAGTCCCGGCCTTCAGCGCGTCAATCGGCTTCATCCCCAAATCCACCATCTGGTGAAACTCTTCCGCGTTGCGCCCGTGTGGATAGACCGCCGCGTCTGTCCCCAATCCAATTTTCACTCCCTTGGCGATCGCTTTCTGAAACGTCACGTGAATGTGCGCAATTGCGTCTTCTGCTTTCACCTTAATCGCCGGAGGAATTGGCACGCCCTTTGCAATCTGTTCGGTCAATCCCTGCACCGCCATCAGCGTCGGAACGTAATACGTCCCCTTCTGCTTCATCATGTCGAGCGCCTCGTCATCCAGAAACGATCCGTGCTCGATCGAGTCAATCCCCGCGCGAATCGCCCGCTTCGCGCCTTCCGCTCCGTGCGCGTGCGCCGCCGTCTTCAACCGCAGTGCGTGCGCTTCGTCCACCAGCGCGTCCAGCTCCGCTTGTGTCAGTTGCGGCGTA
>Ga0210402_10001527_pt1 | contig 23847 bp, 21 predicted proteins | sample IncBWC7MmetaG_FD_161055 | JGI IMG/M metagenome (GOLD analysis project Ga0210402, IMG submission 161055) | Forest soil microbial communities from Barre Woods Harvard Forest LTER site, Petersham, Massachusetts, United States - Inc-BW-C-7-M | ecosystem: Environmental > Terrestrial > Soil >... | reverse complement strand
TGGTGCCGCTCGAAGATGCCCCGGAGGTGGCCCGGTTGGCCGGCGAACTGATGGCGCGGGAGCAGAATCGGCTGGCCGAGATCGAACGGGGCGTGCTGGTGAAGGCTGAGATCGACGAGACTTTGCGGCGGCTCAAAGTGATCGAGTAAGGCGTAGCCCAGGCATTCTTGCCCGGTTCCAGAGTGGTTTCGTTGACCTCGCGGATGTTGCGGAGATCCGCGTGACCGCTGACGAAGCTGCCAAGTACACACTCTTGTCTGGCGATGTGCTCATGACCGAGGGCGGTGACTTAGACAAACCTGGACGCGGTACCGTATGGGAGGGACAGATTCCAGGATGCCTACATCAGAACCACGTGTTTGCCGTACGGACCGAGAAGCTCAAACTTGATCCACAATTCTTGTCACTGATGCTGGAGTCCGCCCACGGGCGGAACTATTTCAGGTTCCTCTCCCAAAAGTGTAATTGCAGTTGAAGCCCTTTGAATGCTTCGGGTTGTGGATTGACGGGGGTTGAGAAGCACCCCGCATCGGTTTATCTTCGTAGGTTCCCTACCAAGGACTACGAAAGGACCGAACGAGGTGCTCATAGAAACTTTTATCAGAAAACAGTTGCGCTTGAAAGCCCACACCGTGACCAAGGTCGAAGAGACCGACGAACACATGGTGGTGCATATCGACCGGCTGGGCAAACGGCTTTTGCGCTGTGGGGTTTGTCGACATCGATGCCTGGAAGTCCACGACATCCGCAAGGAGCGGGAGTGGCGCGACCTGTCGATGCGGAAGTTGCCCTTGAAATTGCGGTACTGCCCACGGCGGTTGGAATGCCCGCGGTGCGGGGTGCGCGTGGAAGACTTTCCGTGGGCGGAGCCCTGGGCGCGGGTGACCAGCGCTCTTGCCAACGCGGTGGCCAAGTTGGCGCGGGAGTTGAGTTGGCAGGGAACGGCGCGCCAATACGGACTGAACTGGAAAAGCGTGGCCACGATCGTGAAGCGGGCAGTGGCCTACGGGTTGAAGAACCGGTCGCGGCCACCGGTGCACGTGATTGGGATCGATGAGGTGAGCCGGCGCAAGGGCCAGGTCTATCTCACGGTGGTTTACGATCTGGAGCGGCGGGTTCTCCTGTGGGTGGGCAACGACCGGACCGAGGAGGCGGTCCGGCCGTTTTTCACCGAAGAACTGGGGCGCCGGCGTTGCAACACCCTCCAAGTCATCTGCATGGACATGTGGGCGCCCTACGCCAACCTGGTGAAGCAGTATGCACCCAAAGCCCAGATCCTGTTCGACCGGTTCCACATCGTCAAACACCTCAACGAGGCGGTCGAGGAAGTCCGGCGCAGTGAAATGCGGCGTCTGACTGAGAAGGAGAAGGTGGGATTGAAGCGCACCCGTTGGTTGGTGCTGAAGAATCCATGGAATCTGAGCGACGACCAGAAAGAACGGCTGTCGACGTTGGTGAAGTGGAACACGGCGATCGTGCGCGCCTATTACCTCAAAGAAGCCTTCCAACTCTTCTGGGATTACCAACAGCCCAAGCGGGCGAAGGACCACCTGGAGAAATGGATGCGCTCAGCCATGCGGTCGAAGCTGGAGCCGTTCAAGAAATTCGTGCGCATGCTCCGCAACCATCTCGATGGGATTCTGGCCTGGACCAAGTACCGCCTCTCCAGCGGAGCCGTCGAAGGAATGAACAACAAGATCAAGTCCATCAGCCATCGTTCATTCGGGTTCCGCACCGTCGAGCACTTCATTGCAGCCATCTATCACTGCTGCGCCCGGCTGCCGCTACCCGTCGAACGCTAATTACACTTTCGGGACAGGAGCCCTATTTCACGAGCACCGGGCAGCAAACTACGAATCTGGCCTCGACAAATTCTGCTAAGGTACGAGACCTTGAGCTTCCATTGCCACCGCTGATCCGACAGGCCGATCTCGCGAACTATCGTGACGAAACTGGCCCGAGTTGACCGGATGCGGGACATATTGGACCGTCAAATCGCCCTCCTCCGCGAGTACCGCCAGTCCCTCATCACCGCCGCCGTCACGGGCCAAATCGACGTCCACAACCCTGAACCGGAGGCCCTATGCCCCTGAACCCGATTGCCTGTCCGGCCCCTACTCTCTCCGCAGCGCTAAGTGCGAAGGCCGTGGTGCTGATTCCGCATTCCTATTCTTCAATGCTGCCGAGCCATTCCCTCAGACGCTTTCCAGCCTCCGTGTATTCGCCATCGAGAGCCAGATCGGAGTCAACCTCGAACCTGTGGAGCGCATAATCGTGCGCCTAGTGTGTAGGCGGCGAAAGATGGGAGTGCCCGTTGAGAACTAATCCTACTTTACGAATCCTAACACCGGCGTCCGCAGCCGCTCTGCTGTAGTTCCAATACGTGCGGGCCACCTCGTCCGCTCGGCTGATGGCCGCCCCTGCGCTTAGCTTATTCAAGTCGACACCATCCACCAATGTCCACCCGTCACGGCTCGGGATAGCGAGAGCCACTGGCTTCGTACCCGGAACGCTGCGGCCCACAATCTCCTTTGCGCTGACACCCGTTCTGAACTGGACATGGGCGCCCGCATTGTCTTGTACAAAAGCTGCAATCTCCGCGGCGACCAGATCGCTACGCTCTTTTCGAACCCTTCTTGCCTGCGCCGGGTACACGTACCTCTTCAGCAACATCCCGATCACATCGTCGGATACTGGAGACGCGATCCTGCGCGCACTCGAAGCCGAGATTTGCGGCCCGTACGAATTCAGCGTAGCGGGTATGTCTTCAGACGATTGCAGGTCGCTGTCCAGGGTTTCCAGGCAAAACCTGAGACCATCGGTGTCCAGATCGGGGTAAATCTTGCGAGCTTTGGAAAACTCCAGGTCGTATTTCAGAATCGCCGCACGATTGGCTTCGTCGTGAATGACCAAAGCGAGAGCAACGCGCTCCCCTGATTCGGGGAGTGGCTGCAAAAATAAAACCCAGTATTTGCCGGCTCCGCTGTTCACGTCGTCTCCCATACGGCCTCCACCAGCCTAACAACATTCTGCGCTCTTCTGGACAGTACTTCAACGCTGCTGTCCGCCGCCCTCAGTGACCCGCATCGCGGCATGCTCCACGTCCTCCGCCACGGCTTCAAGTTCTATGGCAAGCACATCCCCGTGGCCCAGTTCGCCCCCGCCCACGGTCTCTCGCCCGAAATCGCCACCCGCTTTGCGCAAAACCGCCTCACCGTCACCCGCCAGGTCCACTACAGCGCCACCGACACGCTCAAGAGTATCGACATAGTGCTCGCCCTCAACGGGCTCCCCGTCGCCACCCTCGAACTCAAGAACCCGCTCACCGGACAAACCGTCCAGCACGCCAACCATCAGTACAAAACCGGCCGCCCCGCGCATGAGTTGCTCTTCGCCTTCGGCCCGCCGCGCCCTGGTTCACTTCGCCGTCGATCCCGATGAGGTCTACATGACCACCCGCATTGACGGCGACGCACCGAAGAGGATCAGGAAGAGTTCAAGAAACTCCTCGTCGCTTTCCGCAATTTATACGCGTTTCTCGCTCAGGTGCTTCCCTATCAGGATGTCGATTTGGAGCGGCTATACGTTTTCGTGCGCCTTCTGCTCAACAAGTTGCCGCCCCGCCCTGGCGGTCCCGCGTACGATTTCGAGGATGAAGTCGCGCTGCAATATTACAAGGTGCAGAAAACCTTCGACGGGCATATCGCCTTACGGCCCGGCGTCGGCGGCACAGTCTCGGGGCCAGTCGCCGTCGGCACGGCCGGTAAACATGACAAAACGGCCGGGCTCTCCCAGATCATCGATCGTCTCAACCAGCGATTCGGGACCAATTTCAAGCAGTCCGACCAGCTTTTCTTCGATCAGGTCGAAAGGCCGCGCTGGAAAACCAAGACCTCCAGCAGGCGGCCACGGTCAATACCATGGGGAATTTCGCCCTGAAGCTTCGCAAGGAACTTACCGGCATCGTGATCGATCGGACAAGAATGAAGCCATCGCCGAGCGCTCGATGAAGCCGAGCCCGAATTCCAAGAAGCGGTCTTCAACTTGCTTCTATCTTCCATTTACTCCAAGCTTCGTGAGGACCCGCCTCCAAAAGAGTGCTGACCTGTCTCCGGTGACGTATGTGCCCAATCTGAGCCCATTCTTACAGCCAAGCCAGCGCGTGCACTCAAAGCTGCGCCCAGGATTATGGCCCAACACTCGGCCTTCCGCAAGGGCCTTGTTCACCGCGACTGCCTCCTCCCTCGCCTTACTCTGCGGCCTCCGCTCGCTCCGCGCTCTCACGTTCTAATCTCCTCATCTCTGCGCTTTCCTCAGCGTCTCCGCGTCTCCGCGGTGACGGTGACACGTTTTTCCAGAAAACAACTCCCTTCCTCCCCACCACTTACCCCAATCCTATTTCAGACTCCACCCCCTCCCCGTGCTACACCTCAGAACGGAGGGCTAACTCAGCTAACCCATGCCGCGCACCAAATCCAAACCCGTATCCGCCCAACAACTCGCCGCCAATCGCGCCAACGCCGCTCAATCCACTGGCCCGCGCTCACCGGAAGGCAAGGCAAACTCCGCCCAGAATGCCCGCAAACACGGCTTCACCGCCTCCACCTTTGCCGTCGTCCGCCTCGAAGACGTCAACGAAATCGCCCACCTCAGAGACGACGCCGTGGCCGTCTACCAGCCCGTCAACTCTCAGGAACTCTTCGCCGTTGAGCGCATCGCGCTAGCCCAGCAGTCCATGCTCCGCGCCGCCCGCCTGGAATCCGGCATCTTCACAACCTGCCTCAATGAGACCGTTGACCAAAGGGACAGGCCTATGGTCCTCATGGCTCCGGAGATGGTAGATGGCGACATGGAAATCACCCGCGCCCAGAACCGCAACTACTGCCTGACGGAAGGCTTCCACAGCATCGCCAGAAAATCCAACGCCATTGGGCTGTTCCTGCGCTACCAGGCCCAGGCCGAACGCCAGTTCCGTCGGGCGGTGGAGGAATTCGACCGCCTCAAAGCTCTGCGCCCGGAATTACCAAACGAACCCATTTTCGAGCCCCAACCCGAACCAACCCAACCCACTTGCCCGTCTTCCGAAACCAACCCAATGAGCCCCGAAATCCCCATTTCCCCATCGGACCTGCCCGCGCCGCCTCCGGAGCCGGCCACCGGCCACCGGCCACCGGCCACCGGCATCCGTTCAAAGTCCCCGGGCCCCGGCCCCTGGCCCCGTTCAGAACCCCCAGTCAGGCCCCCATTATGCAAGAATTGCAACATAGTTATCTGCCGCCGATGAGTCGAGTCAACCGAGCGTGGCACTACCCGCCCAATCCTGGCGATTATGACGAAATGCTGGCCCCTGACGGCACTCTGCGGCCGCACTGGAAGCCCGTCATCGAGCCCCTGGAAGAAGTGGGCGAAGCCGGATTCGCCCTGCGCTGGCAGGAAGGCCGGCGGCTCATCCACGAAAACGGCACTACTTACAACGTCTATAGCGATCCGCAAAATCTGGAGCGCCGCTGGCCGCTCGATCCCATCCCGCTCGTCCTCGATGGCGCCGAATGGGCCGGTATCGAACGCGCCGTCGTGCAGCGCGCCACGCTCCTGAACACCATTCTGGCCGACCTTTACGGCCCGCGGCAACTCCTGCTGGATGGCAAACTGCCGCCCGAACTGCTATTTCCCAACCCGGCCTTTTTGCGTTCGTGCTGCCATCTCCCCGTGCCCGGCGGCGTCTACCTGCACATCTACGCCGCCGACCTGGCCCGCTCGGCCGATGGCCGCTGGTGGGTGATTGCCGACCGCACGCAGGCGCCCTCGGGCGCAGGGTACGCGCTGGAAAACCGACTGGTGACGGCGCGCGTGCTGACCGATGTTTTCCGCACCGCCGGCATCCACCGCCTGGCGCCGTTCTTCAAGGCCTACCGCGAAGGGCTGCGCAGGCTGGCCCCCGGCGGCACTCCGGGCGGCGGTTCGGGCGGCGGTTCGGGCACTCCTGGCGGCGGTTTGGGCAACCGGGAAAACCCGCGCATCGTGGTGCTTACGCCTGGCCCCTATAACGAAACCTACTTTGAGCATGCCTTCCTGGCGCGCTACCTTGGCTTCACCCTGGTGGAGGGCGGCGACCTCACGGTCCGCGACAACCGTGTCTTCCTCAAGACCCTCGGCGGTCTGCTGCAGGTGGACGTGATTGTGCGCCGCCAGGACGACACTTACTGCGATCCCCTGGAACTGCGCTCCGATTCCATGCTCGGCGTGCCGGGCCTGGTGCAGGCGGTGCGGTCGGGAACCGTGACGGTGGCCAATGCCCTGGGCTCGGGCCTGGTGGAATCCGCCGCTCCCGCCAGCTTTTTGCCGACGCTGTGCCGCCACATCCTCGGCGAAGATTTGAAGATGCCGGCGGTGGCCACGTGGTGGTGCGGAGAAGAATCGGCCTGTGCGTATGTTACCAACCACCTTTCCAACCTGGTGATCAAGCCGGCCTTCCCCACTGCCGGCGTGCAGCCGATCTTCGGCGTACGTCTGACCGCCGCGGAGCGGGAGGCGCTGCTCGACCGCATTCGCGCGGCCCCCGGTATGTTTGTGGCGCAAGAGCAGGTGGCGCTTTCCACGGTGCCGGTCTGGGAGGATGGCCCGCTGCGCCCACGCCACCTGGTGTTGCGCGTTTTTGCGGTGGCCTCGAACGGATCCTACGCCATGATGCCGGGCGGCCTCACTCGCGTCACCACGTCGCTAGACAGCCTGGTGGCCTCCATGCAAGGTGGCGGCGGCAGCAAAGACACGTGGGTCGCAGCCCAGGGCCCCACCTCGCAGTTGAGCCTGTTGCCTTCCGCGCCCGTGCAGTTGGACGTCAGCCGCGCCACGTTCGATCTGCCCAGCCGCGTGGCCGACAACCTGTTTTGGCTGGGCCGTTACATGGAGCGCGTGGAGCCGGTCGTGCGTGTGGCACGCGCCATCCTGCCACGGCTGCTCCAGGATGCCGACCTGGCGGCGGCCGGAGTAGCCACCGGTACCGGAATACTCGCGGGCCTTGGTTACATTCCGCGGCGCACTGACGGCCATGCCGGCTCGCCGGAGCGCGACGTGTTCGCCGTCATCTATGGCAGCGAAACCAGGGACACCGAAACCGCGGACACAGAAAATAGCCTGCCCTCCAGCATGCACCAGGTGCGGCGCGTCGGTTGGCTGCTGCGCGACCGCATTTCCACCGACGCCTGGCGCATCCTGAACCAACTGGACGAACAACTATCGTCGGCGCCCCCGCCCGATCCCCTGCGCCTCAGCGGGGCACAGGCATTGCTCGATCAGGCCATTGGCACGCTCTCCGCATTCAGCGGCCTGGCGATGGAGAGCATGACCCGCGGCGACGGCTGGCGCTTCCTCGATATCGGACGCCGGCTGGAGCGCGCCTGGCAGATGGTGAGTCTGATCCGCCACGGCCTTGGTTTCGAATCCGCCCACGATAGCGGTCAACTGGAAATCCTGCTGGAAATTGCCGACAGCTCCATTACGTATCGCTCCCGCTACCTGACTTCCATGCAGGCCGACCTGGTGCTCGACCTGTTACTGCTGGATGAGGCCAACCCGCGCTCGCTGGCTTACCAGTTGGTGCAATTGCGCGAGCACGTCGAACACCTGCCCGGCAGCCGGTCGCTGATCCGGCGGCCGGCCGAGGCGCGCATCGCCATCTCATTGCTCACCGCCGTCCAACTGGTGGAGATCCGCGAACTGGCTTGCGTCAACTCGCAGGGGCGGCGCAACAATCTGGAAAGCCTGTTGAACCGGCTCACCGGAGAATTGCGTTTGCTTTCGGAAACCCTGACTCGCGAATACTTCAACCAGGCGCTTCCCTCGCGGCAGTTTGGGGACTTCGTGATCTGAGGAAACAATGGTCCTGCGCGCCACCCACACCACCACTTATCTGTACAGCCAGCCGGTCTCGCTCTGCCATACCGACTTACGCCTGAAGCCGCGCGGCGACGGCTCGCAGCGCGTGCTGGAGCATGAGCTTTGCATTCTTCCGGCGCCGGAGGAGACCTCCGAATATCGGGACTACTTCGGCAATCACGTGACTTACTTTTCTCTCCAGGAACCGCACCAGACGTTGACCATCACGGCGGCCAGCCTCATCGAGAAGCCGGACAGCGATCCTTTCGAACCCTGCTTGACGCCGGTTTGGGAGGAGGCCCTCTATGCGACCCGCAATGCCGCGGCCAGCCATGCCGCGACCGGAAATGCCGCGACCCGCAATGCCGCGGCCAGCCAAGCCGTGACCGGAAATGCCGTGACCGGCAATGCCACCGCCCCGCGCCTGGACGATTACGAGTTCACGTTCGAATCGCCGCGCATCACCTTGGGCCCCGAGTTTCGGGCTTACGCGCTGCCTTCGTTCAGCCCGGGCCGGCCATTGCTGGATGCCACGCTGGACCTATGCCACCGCATCCACGCCGGGTTCAAATATGACCGCCGCGCCACCACGGTGTCCACGCCCGTAACCCAGTTGCTTCAATCGCGGAGTGGCGTCTGCCAGGATTTCGCGCACTTCACCATCGCCTGCCTGCGCTCACTGGGTCTGGCCGCGCGCTACGTGAGCGGTTACCTGCGCAGCGGCGATCTGATCGGCGGCGAGGCCTCGCACGCCTGGGTCTCCGTCTTTTGCCCGAGCCTCGGCTGGCTCGATCTGGACCCCACCAACGACCAACTGGTGAACGGTGACCACGTGACTCTGGCATGGGGCCGCGACTACTCCGATGTGGCGCCGGTTAACGGTGTCGCCCTCGGCGGCGGCGAGCACGTAGTGAATGTTTCGGTGGCGGTGACGCCGGCATGATCGAGGTAGGACAAGCCATCGCTTTTCTGTGGCCTGTCGCAGAAGCCGGCGAGAAATCGCGTGGGTAACGCGCTCCGACGGCGAGTTCATGGCTACCCGGGCAAAGTAGGGACCAGTGGCCCGAGCCTGGCGAGAACCGGAAAGGATCTAATGATGACGAGACGGACGGTAAGGAGAGAAACCGTGATTCTGCTCCTGTTCCTGGGCGTTGTGTTCCCAATCGGCGCGCAGCCGGTCTCGCTCGCTCCCAAGACGATGTCGCGGATCGGCACGGTTGAAGGACGTTTCCAGTCCTACAACATCGAAATGGTCGAGGTCACGGGTGGACGATTTTGGAAACCCTATGACCAGGGACACAAAGCCGAAAACCAGCCGCAAGCGCCTGCCCCCCAGTCGGGCGCGACACCCGCCGAGCTACCTCCCGATCTTTACGAGTACCGCTCCCCCATCGATCTTTCCAACGTTCGCTTGCGCAAGTTGGCGGCGGCCCTGGGTCCCACGTATGTCCGGGTCAGCGGCACGTGGGCCAACACCGTCTACTTTCACGACTCCGACGATCCTGCGCCGCACAACCCGCCCGCGGGCTTCAACGCAATCCTGACCAGAAAGCAATGGAGAGGCGTGGTCGATTTCGCCCAGGCCGCGGGCGGCAAGATCATCACCTCATTCGCATTTGGAGCGGGGACTCGGGATGCGGCTGGAGTGTGGACGCCGGAACAAGCCCGGCGCCTCCTTGCATACACGAAAACGATAGGTGGCAGCATCGCCGCGGCCGAATTCATAAACGAGCCGAACTACGCGGCCCAGGGCGGGGCGCCAAAAGGCTACGACTCCGCCGCGTTTGGGCGCGACATCGACGCGTTCCGCCGCTTCTTCCGGGACGCGGCACCGGGCAGTTTGTTTCTCGGGCCTGGTTCGACGGGCGAAGGTGGCGTGCTTGGGAACACCCCCACCCCCGGCAAATTGAAGACCGAAGACCTCTTGAAAGCGGCGGGGCCGGTCTTCGACGTGTTTTCCTACCACATTTACGCAGCGGTCTCGCAACGATGTGCCGGCGCGATGCCCGCGATCGGAACAACCGCGGCGGCTGCGGGTTCCCAGGAATGGCTTTCCCGGCCCGACAAGATTCATGCATTCTACGCGGATCTGCGCGACCGGTACGTACCGGGCAAGCCGCTCTGGGTCACGGAAGTTGCCGATGCCGGATGCGGCGGCAATCCCTGGGCCTCGACATTTCTGGACACGTTCCGTTACGTCAACCAGCACGGAAGCCTGGCGCAACAGGGTGTTCAGGTGATCGCGCACAACACGCTCGCCGCCAGCGACTACGGGCTGCTCGATCAGAAGACTTTCGACCCGCGTCCCAACTACTGGGCGGCGGTGTTATGGCGGCAGCTCATGGGGCGTGTCGTTTTGAATCCAGGGCCTCAGCCGGCAGACAACCTGTACATCTATTCCCATTGCCAGGTGGATCGCCCGGGCGGGGTGACCGTACTGGCAATCAACGCTGGGGCAACCGCCCGGGATCTTGACGCCCCGCTGCGCGGCGAGCGTTACACACTTTCCGCCACGCAACCCGATAGCTCGGCCGTGCAACTCAACGGACACACGCTCCACTCCGGCAGCGACGGAGGCTTGCCGCCGCTTATCGGAACGCCCGTTCGTGCCGGACGTATACCCCTGCCCCCGGCAAGCATCACGTTCGTGGCGTTTCCAGAGGCCGGAAACAAGGCTTGCCGGTGATGTGCAACGCACAACGTCCGCGAATTTGGGCGCGTTGCGGGGCTTCAGATCGAAGACTGGGCGGAAATCCCACAGGCCGCCACGAAAGCCCCCCTTGCCCCTGGCCTTGGTCCCCGGCCCCTGGCCGCCCTCGGAAACAATTCCCCTCCCACGGAGTCTAAAACTCCTGAAAGCCTTGCCATGCTAGATGTTCGCGGCTTGACGAAGAAGTATCGCAACCGGGCGGTTGTGGACCATGTCACATTTACGGTCCCCGACGGCGCAGTCACCGGCTACCTGGGACCCAACGGCTCGGGAAAATCCACCACGGTCAAGATGCTGGCCGGTCTGTTGCAGCCTGCCTCGGGCCAGATTCTGTGGAACGGAAACGACATCCGGCTCGACTTGATCGGCTTCAAACGCCGCCTGGGCTACGTCCCCGAAGAGGCCTTCGTCTATCCGCATCTCACCGGCCTGGAGTACCTGGAGCTGATCGGCCGCCTGCGCCAACTGCCGGAGCGCATGGTGTCGCGCAAGGCCAACGAAATGTTGCGCCTGCTCTGGCTGCACGAACACCGCTACACACCTATCTCGTCCTATTCCAAAGGCATGAAGCAGCGCGTGCTGATCGCCGGCGCCCTGCTGCACGACCCGGATGTTCTCATCCTCGATGAGCCGCTTTCCGGCCTGGATATCGCCTCCGCCATGATGCTGCACGAACTGGTGGCCGAACTGGCGCGGCACGGCAAGACCATCCTGTACATCTCCCACGTGCTGGAGGTCACCGAAAAAGTCTGCTCGCGCGTGATCATGCTCTACCAGGGCAAGATCGTGGCCAACGACGAGGTCGGCCGTTTGCGCGACCTGATGCACCTGCCTTCGCTGGAGCAGATATTCCGTCAGTTGGCCAAGCAGGAGGATGTGGGCGCCGCGGCGCGCGAACTGGTCGCGGTGATGCGGGAGACGTGATGGATTTGTTCCGCCTGCTGGTGCGCCATTTCTTCGGCCGCCTCTTCGACAACGAAATCGTCTCGCAGCACGGAGACATGCGCACCAACGTGGTTCAGGCGTTCGGCCTGGTGGCGACGCCGGGTATCTTCGTGCCCTTCTACATGATCCCGCAGCGCGTCCGCTTCAATCACCCGTTCGACCAGGGATGGACTCTGCTCAGCGATTACTATTTCTTCGTCCTGTATTCCATGGTAGTGATGGGCTTCGTCATGGTCTTCGAGTGGGACGCGCTGTTTCCCGACCGCAAGGATTATCTGATTCTGACGCCGCTGCCGTTGGGCGGCGGCACTATCTTCTCGGGCAAGACGGTGGCGCTGCTGCTGTTCCTCGGATTGTTCGTCGTTGACGCGAATTTCTTTTGCACCCTTCTGGGACCGCTGGTCTCGGGCGGCGAGGGCACGCCGGCCCCGGTCTTATATAAGCTGATTGCGATTCACCTGACGGCGGTGGCCTCGGCCGGGGCGTTCGTGGCGCTTTCCATCGCTGCCATTCAAGGAGTGCTCATCAACGTGCTGACGGGCCGCGGCTTCCGGCGCGTGTCGCCGTGGGTACAGATGGCGCTGATGGGCCTGCTGATCGTGGTGCTGTTTCTGACGCCGCTGGCCTGCGCCTCAATCCGTCCGTTAGTGCAGAGCCACAGCCCGCTACTGCGATACTTTCCGCCATTCTGGTTTCTGGCTTTCTATCTGGATATGCTGCCCGGCCGGCCCGCCGGCGCCGTCTTCCATGAAATTGCGCCGCTGGCGTGGCAAGGTTTGTCCGTCGCGGCGGCTGTGTTTGCCGTTACCTATCTCACCGGATACTGGCGTCATTCGCGCCGCGTCATGGAAGGCGTGGAAGCGGGCTTCGGCGCGCCGGGCTGGCTGCGCAGCCGCTTTGACCGGCTGGTGAACCGGTGGTTGCTGCCGCATCCGCTGGAACGGGCGACGTTTCACTTCATCAGCAACACCATTCTGCGCGACGCCCGGCATCGGCTCTTCCTGGCGGCTTACGCTGGAATCGCCCTGTCCCTGGCGCTGCCGGCCGTCATGCACGTCGGCGGCAAACCGGGCGCGCCGATAGTCGCCTGGTCCGCGGCCGGTCTGCTGGCGGTGCCCCTGACGCTCTCGTTCTTCGTCGTCTCCGGCCTGCGCGCGGCCTTCAACCTGCCGGCGGAACTGCGCGCCAACTGGATCTTTCAGGTGTGCGAAACCGAGGACCGCATGGTCCACATCGGCGCCGTCCGAAAGTGGATCGTGGTGATGGGGATCGCGCCGCTGTTCGTGGCGCTGGCGCCCATTGAGGTAGTTTTCCGCGGTTGGCGGCCGGCCCTGATTCACCTGAGCTTTGCCCTGCTGCTTTCGCTGGTGTTGTTGAACCTGCTGCTGGTCTGGTTCCGCAAAATTCCCTTCACGTGCTCGTATTTTCCAGGGAAGACCAGCATGGCGGTGATGTTCTTCCTCTATCTGGCCGGCTTCAGCGTGTATGCCTGGACCATGGCCGACCTGGAAGAGCGGCTGATTTCGAAGCCCGCGGAACTGCCGATATTCTACGTCTGCGGCGCGCTGATTTTATACCTGCTCTGGTGGCTGGAGCGGCGCGAGCTAGGCGTGGACGATGTGCTGATCTACGAAGACGAGCCGGACCCGATCGTGCGCAGTTTGGAATTGGGGTGACGCACCGCTCCCTAACGATCGCGGCTCTGAATGCTCGCGCGGCCGTCTCGCCATCGCATAATAGAACGAATGCGGCCCTCCACAACCCGCACCGCTGCCGTAGTATTTGCGGGTTTCTGCGCCTTCACCACGCTGTTTGCGCCGCAGCCGCTGCTGCCCCTGCTGGCGCGTACGTTTCAGGTCACACCCGCGGCCATCAGCCTGGTGATGACGGTCTCCACCCTGGCGGTGGCGTGCTCCGCCCCGCTGGCCGGCCTGGTGGCAGACCGGTTGGGACGCAAAGCCGTCATCGTACCGTCGGCCTTTCTCCTGGCCATCCCCACGCTGCTCGCGGCGACTGCCTCGGGCTACCACCAGATGCTCTTTTGGCGATTTTGGCAGGGCGTCTTCACCCCCGGCATTTTCGCCGTGACCATCGCCTACATCAACGAAGAGTGGGAAACCGGACCCGGCGCCGCCACTGCCGCCTACGTCACCGGCACCGTGATCGGCGGCTTCAGCGGACGGTTCGTTTCGGCGCTGGTGGCATCGGCTTTTTCGTGGCGGTGGTCCTTCGTCGCGCTCGGCACGCTGAACCTGATAGGCGCCGTGGCCATCCGTGCCTGGCTGCCGCCCGGCCGCCATTTCGCGCGCTCGCGCCGCGGCGGTTCCGGAGCGCGCGCCATGTGGAGGCACTTGCGCAACCCGCGCCTGGCGGCCACCTACGCGGTCGGCTTCTGCGTCATGTTCAGCCTGCTCGGCACTTTCACGTACATTAATTTTTACCTCTCCTCGCCACCGTTTTCGTTGACCACCAGGGCGCTCGGGCTGCTCTTCGTGGTCTACCTGGCCGGCGCCATGGTGACGCCGACCGCCGGAAAACTGATCGATCGCCGCGGTCACCGCCTGGCCCTGGTAACGGCTTTCTCTGGCGGGGCCGCCGGCATCGCTCTCACCTTGATCCACAGCCTGCCCGTGATCGTTTTCGGCCTGACCCTCCTCTGCACCAGCGTCTTCATCGCCAATTCAGCGGGCGCCAGCTACGTCGGCTCCGCGGCGCACGAAGACCGTGCCGCGGCGGTGGGCCTGTACGTGACTTTTTATTATCTTGGCGGCAGCGCCGGCGCCGCCGTCCCCGGCCATTTCTGGAGCACGGGCGGCTGGCCTGCCTGCGTTGCCCTGATCGTCGCCGTGCAGTTGCTCACCATCTCGCTGGCTCTGATTTTCTGGCGCCCGGTCCCCAAAATGGCCGGTCCCGTTTCCTTGACGGCGGTCATTGAGTAGGGTTAAGAGCCGGTTGCGGGTGCCGATGCGGGAGCGGTCGACGTCGCTCTGAACTGCGGAAACCGGCCTCCGGCGCGACGGCCAAGGCATCCCCAAAAAACCAGCGACTCTGGCCGGGCGGGAGCGACGACCCTACCGCCACGATAAATCTTTGTAACCGGCAAGCTCGGCAGTATACGAAGTTCTTAGCGAAGCGGTCGCCTGTGCGACAAGGCTGGCTACCTCGCCGGGTCCGCCAAGAAACGGTTCGCCTGCGAACCGTGCAGCCCTCAGACGCACTTCGTTCTCATATTCATAGAAACGGACTGCCATTTGAATGGCGGGTTCGGTTCCGTTGACTAGCAGAAGATGACCAAAGGGAACCGCTACACGGACGAGGTTTCCGATTCTGTCAAGGTCGTGCGCAAAAGTCACACCAGCCTTGGACGCGAACTTACCGCGGTCGGTTATGTAGCAAATCCTCCGGATGTCAATGCGCGCATCCTTGGCGGCGTCACGAATCAACATCGGCGTCTTCTCGCAGTCCGTCTTGGGGTTGAACTGGGTGTACCTCCCAGGCTGAGCGAAGGCAGTGACGGAGGCGATGAAACAAACGTAAGTCGCTGAAATCTTCACATAGCCCCATTGAAGCGCACTCGCAACAACTGGTCTCAACGTCTGGGCCTGGTCTCTGCCCGCGCCGCGCCAGGCATGCCATCTCCCAGCAGCCGGTAGCCGGCCGGAATCTCAAATAAACTGGAATCGGGGTCGCCGCGCCGGATGTTTCTTAACCGGACTATGGTTTCGCCAAACCTCGCATCGCTATTCCTAATGAGCACCGCCGCGCTCAGTTCCGGGGAATACCAGATTTCGGACGTCATGGTGAGGGTCTGCTCGTTGCCGATGGGCCCGGGCGGGACCGCGACACCAGCCTTCGCTCCTGTTGCCAGGACACCTTCGAACAATTGAGTCCCCAGAGATGTGACCTCGGGGCGTGGGCTCGCAGCCAATGCCGCGCCGGCCCGAGCCGACACCCACGATGCGAGAGACTGACTTGCTATCGACATCGCCTTTTCCTGTACGCCGATTCCCTGAAGGACGCCGATGGCGCCAGTGGATGTCGGGGGTTTGATGCCCGACCGCCGAATCGTTTGCCGATCCGGATCTATCACGTATCTCACTCCGGCGACCGGATCCCGAATGACAGTAAGCACTTTCGGACTGGCGGGATCCAAAGGCGAGAGACTCTGGCCATGTCTCACGCGCCCGTTCGAGTCTCTGGCGACAGTTACGGTGCTCGTCTGCTTGATGTGGTTTCCATCAGCCAGGGTCTGGACAACTTCAGTTACCAATTCGGCCGAAAATGGAGCGCCGGGGACGACTCTTTCCAAGGCCCCGATGACTGTAGCTGGAGTGTCGTTCACTGCGCTAGCTTGCGCGAAGGCCATAACCGCGCTGGCCAAGCCTGTGATCGCTATCGTTCTGCACCGCATCTCATTGCCCTCCTTGTTGATTGGCGTCCGTTCACTCGCGACCCAATTCCTTCTGAACGACCGTCAAAATGGCCTTCGCGCTGCCAATTGTTTGCGCTGCCCTCTCCAGGTATGGCACAGATTCCGGCATGGTGCGCTTGTCCATTGCCAGCACTACTCCAAGCACATAGCAGGCTGGATTGTAATTCGGATCCAGACGCAGCGCCGACCGCGCCGACTGCATCGACTCGGCGTAACGTTCAAGCTTATACTGAGCCAACGCCATATTGGAGAGATCCCGCGCGTTCGGCCCGGCGATGTCTAACGCGCGGGATGTCTCGCTCATCGCCTGATCGTAGAGTCCCATCCCGATGTGCACGGCCGCCAGGGTGCTGTAGGCCTCCGCATAGCCAGGAGAGATTCTAATCGCCTTCTGTAACTCGCCGGCGGCCTTCTCATAGTCACCTGCATCGAAGAACTTTTGCGATGCGCTGAAGGACTGCAACGCCTTCTTGCGAATAGGATCCCGCAACTGTTGAACCGAGACAGTGCCGGAAAGAGGACGCGGCGTTACCTTCTTATTGGGCAACCGGATCATCACCGCCGAGGTCTGCGGGCCGACCGTGATTCCTTGCTCGTATACCGGGCCGCCGGCCCCATCGACGATGGACAGCTTGTATTCGCCATAGGGGACGTTGCGGAAACGCATGGTGCCATCCGGCAGCGTTTCTGCCGAACCGAACTTCTGGCGGTACCGCAAGCCTTCCAGTTCTGCTGTGTATTTTGGCAGCAGCCCTTCGCCGGGGGCCATTACCTCGATGCGCAGCTCGTGCAATTGCTCGTCTTGCGAACGCGCGGGACTCACCGCACCTACAATCATGACCGCAGCGATTATAAGATGAACAGATCCTTTCCGCATAGCAGGCGCCTCCTTCCTTAGTCATAGGAAGAACGAATATGAGAGTGAATTTTCCGGACCGGTCTCTAGGAACTTTTTGGGGACCGGTGTTAGTCAGTCAGGAACTATCAGGAACTTAGGCCAGCATCAGCGCGGCGGGTAGAAGCTCGGATTCGCATCTGCCTTGCGGATGGCATCCGGATCAAAGCGGGAGAAAGAAGAACCGCCCAGAGCAGCTCTCCGACGCAGCTCGTCGACATACTCCGTGTCATCCAGGATGCTGGAAGGGGTACTCTCATGACTCAGCGAGTCGCGAGGCCCGAGATACAGGAAGGCATCCGCGAAGCCCGCGAGTGGTCTGTCCTTCCAGGTCTCCGGCACTTGAAAGAAGTATGCCACGCCGAGATCCCCCAGCCATGTGCCATTAACCGAAATGAGGGATGGTTTAGGCCAGGACGTCATTCGCGCCTCTAACCCGGCATTCTTACCTTCCAGGTTCGAGAACGTGCCAAAACCTCTGTGTGGGATAACGACAAACGTTAAGCCCGGATAGGTCTGCTCATACAATGTGACCGCGGTGGCCCGCATAGGCATCTCCATGCGGGAAGGATTCATCGGCAGTCCGTGCAGAAGATGCATCAGCCCAAACAACATCAAGGCCTTGCGTTTCTTCGCCAATACCTCCTTGATCATGACCGAAACAATGGAGGAATCGCGGTCCCGTGGAATGTCCGGACTACTCTTAACCTGGCTCCAGTCGAAGGCCGGGTCCGCCGCCAGGACACGGATTCGTTTCCGCACCGGCAACCTCTGATTCACTTGACGCACCAGCGGAAATAGCTGCTCGTAGAAGCCCGACAGGCTACACATAAGCTGGGTTGTGTTCCGCCATACCTGCTGCACTTCCCTCAGCGGGACATCTTCGCCGGCGATGTACCGGTCGAGTGTGCCTTGGTACAAGCTGTTCCCGCACTCGACGACGATGTCATTCAACTTACCGGGGAAGGCCGGGTCACGGATCAGCGCCAGGATATAGTCGTCGACATCTTTGCTTCCGTGAGCGGAATGCATCCCGACCACTTCGTACTTGTCAAAGGCGGCCAGGATCGCCTTGGTGGCGTCCTGGGGTGTTGGCTCATTAGCCTGTGTTGTGCCGGGAATACCGAATAGAAGGCTTATAGCGACGATCCGCAGGAGCATGGTCTAGTCCTTACCGCGCCGCGATCCCGGCTCCGATGAGATGCCCGCTCCCGTTATGCGATAGCCGGCCGGAACCTCGAACAGATCGGGACTGGGTTCCGCGCGCAGCAAGTGCGTCAGCCGGAAGGTTGTCTCGCCCTGGACCGGGTCGATGACCCTGCTCATCACTACAATGCCGAGTTCCTGCGAGTACCACGCTTCCGCCCTGAAGATCAGGGGACTCTCGTTTCCGATCTGCCCGGCAGGGATCATGGCTCTACCTCTGGCGCCGGTCGCGACTACGCCCGCGATGATGCGATCGCCGAGCGCTGTCATTTCCGGGTGAGTGTCCCGGGCTAGAGCGGCGTTGCCCCGAGCCGACAAGGCGGACGCGAGAGACTGACGAGCGACCTTGATAGCCGCTTCCTGGCCACTGCCGGGTGGCGCGCTGCTGCCCGTGTCAGCGGGTTTACTGGTCCAACTCTCTTGCCCCTCCGCTGTCCGCTGTCCGTTTCCGGGTGGCTGTCCGTTTCCGGGTGGTTGAGTCCGGATTAACTCGCGCCGGGCGAGTTTCTCGTTCGAATCGATCCAATACCTTACTCCGGCAACCGGATCTCGAATTGTCGAAAAGACTTTCGGTCCGCCCGGCAGCAGCGGCAGAAAAGTCTGGCTGTACCTTGTGCGGCCATTTGAGTCTCTCGCGACCACCGCGGTGGTTGCCTGCCTGACGTGGCTCCCGTCAGTGGCGGTTTGGAAGAACTCCGTCACCGATTCCGCCGAAAATGGAACGCCCGTCACAACCCGCTCCAGCGCGCCGGTGATTGTGGCCGGCGAGCCTATGCCAGGCTTGGCAATGATCCCGGAGTTGACCTGCGCAGCAGCGGTGGCGCACGCCAGGCTTGCAACTACCAATGCTGTGCGCTTCATCATGTGGCACGCTCGCAATTCAATCAGTTAGCCAATCGTACGGCCCGCGGCAATCCGTCCGAACCAACAACCACATCCGCCAGGACTACGGATTCGGATGGTGAACCATCTAGAAATGGATCACCGGCGCCCGACAAGGGCAACTCAACCCGGATCACTTCCGTACCGCCGGCTGACAACTCGGCACTCGAAAACGATCGTGACCTCAACCCGGCCTTGGTTGAGAGGCCGCGCTCCGCGGACCACGGCGCGACGATTATCCAAACGGTCACGGCCACAAAACTCAGACCCGCCAGCGCCACAGACGCCCACTGCCACGCTCTGGCGCGTTGTAGCCAGGCTATCCAGCTTGGGTGTTGGGGCGCCGCCAGTTTCCCAACCAGCCGGACCCGCGCATCCGGACCCGCCGGGCTCAGGCGATCCAGAACCTGGCTGCATGCCAGGAGGCGACTGTCGGTCTGGCGAAACAGCGTCTGTTGTGCCCGGCACGCCGCACATCCCATCAGATGGGTCTCCAGGAGAACCCGTTCATCAGGCCCCAAGTCATCATCCGCGGCCAGAAGCAGCGCTACGGCAACCTGTTCGCAGTCCATCCGGTTGTCATTCTTATCCATTAATACCCTCGTTCAGGCGAACCATCGCCCGCTGGACCAATTCGCCCACGGCCGAAATCCCGATTCCCATTACGTCCGCGATTTCCCGATAGCGCAGCCCGGCCACGCGCAACTGCAGGCACTCGACTTGCTGTGGGGTTAGCCGCTCCATTGCGGATCGCAGCCACAAAAATCTCTCCTCCTTGAGTAGCCGGTCCTCAGGGTTATCGCCGGTTGCCGCAACCGAGGACAGACGCGCCGCATCATGGTCCGACATTACGGCCCGTTGCACCCAGGCGCTCTTACGGTGGTCGCGCGCGAAGTTCCGTGCCACTTGGAAAGCCCATCCCGGAAGGTTGGTCCGGTCACCCCGTGCCCTGAGATGTTTGTGAAGGCGAAGGAAGACCTCCTGGACGCCATCGTCGGCATCGTCCGGTGACAGTCCAAGAAAGATCATGTACCGGCGCAAACGGACATGCATCTCGTCAAACAGCCTCGTGACTTCCCGATCGTACGGGGTAGCTTCACGGCCGGAGCCCTCGCCGTCGGAAAGGAGCGGTGCCGAGTCTGGTCCAGCAGCCATCGGGAAACAGCGGACAGTCCTATCCCAGCCTTCCAGGATCGCGGAACCGTTCGAACTCCTCACAGGTGATCCCTTCCTACAGATAACGTCCCAGCCGCCGAATTTTCCGGTCTGCCCAAGAGTCTTCTTCTTATCAGATCACGAATTATTACGCAAACTTCAGTAGCCGGCCTAGCCGGCCCACCGGGGTGTTTTCCGCTATCATGGTGTCGGTACGAACGGGTTTTTCCGGCCTTTTCCTGTGAAGCGATTCCCTTTCCTCGATTGGATGCGTGGGCTGGCGGTGGTGATCATGATCCAGTGCCACGCGTTCAATTCGTTCGCCCGGTTGGACCTGCGGGATGGCGGCCCCTACGTGCTCTCGCAGTTTGTGGGAGGGATGGCGGCGCCGCTGTTTCTCTTTATGGCGGGGATGACGCTGGCCTTCCAGATGGAAAGCCTGGAACGGCGCGAGCCTAAGCCGCTGCGCCGCTGGTTGATCTCGCTGAAGCGGGCGGGCTACATCCTGGGCATCGCTTTCCTCTTCCGATTCACTAACTGGGCGGCCAGCATGCCGCACGTGGGCACGCAGGAACTCACCAAGGTGGACATCCTGAACTGCATGGGGGTGGCCATGGCGGTGCTCTCGGTGGCGGCCGTGTTCGAATCGTATTCCAGGACGCGCTTCGCCGTGGCAGCCGGTTTGGGCATCGCCGTGATGTCGCCCATCGTGGCCGCGCTGCCGTGGGCCGGCGTTCCGCCGCTGGTGCAGGCCTACCTGGCGCCGGGGCAGGGGCGCGGCCTGTTCCCGTTCTTCCCGTGCGCGGCGTATGTGGCGTTCGGGCTGGCGGCCGGCGCCATTGTCAAGCGCGCCGCGGCGGACCGGTTGGACCGGCTGATGCAGTGGAGCGTGCTCATCAGCTTCGGCTTGATCGCGGGCGGCCAGTATTTCTCCAACATTCCGTACTCCCTTTATACGCACTCGAATTTCTGGACGGACAGCCCGGCGCTGATCCTCATCCGCGTGGGAATTTGCCTGCTGATGATGGCGGGCGCCTATCTGTGGACGGAATACGGCGCGGGAGTGCGCTGGAGTTGGATGCAGGCGCTAGGCAAGAATTCGCTGATGGTGTACTGGATTCACGTGATGATCGTCTATGGCGCCGTAGTGTACCCGATCAAGCGCCAGCTTTCGATCCCGCAGACTACGGCCGCCACCGTGGCGATCACGCTGGCGATGGTGGCGATGTCGGCGCTGTGGTTGCGGTGGAAGGCGCGGCCCGCTAAAACGGTTCGCCCGGAAGCGGCGGTAGCACGGGCGTGATTTTGCCCCAGCCCTGGTCCTTCACGGTCTTCATATCCTTGACCAGTTGATCGGGCAGTTTCGTCTTTAACTGGGGGCGGCCCGCCTGGTTGCCCAGCACCCAGGCCACCGCGGCCACGGTCTTTGAGACCGCTTCGATTTCCTTGTAATCGATCTTCTCCGGCGTGTCGGTGGCGCGGTGGTAGTCCGGGTGCAACCCCACCGTGAAGAACGCGATGGGGATTCCCATCTTGGCGAAATTGTAGTGGTCGCTGCGGTAGAAGATGCGCTGGCCCCTGGGTTGCGGGCCCAGATTGTCGTGCGTGTCATCGGGCGCGGTGGTGTCGTAAAAGTGGTTGAGCGCCAGTTTCCGGTAGCTGTTGTTGACCGTCTCGATCGTCTTCTCCATGTCGTCGCTGCTGATGTTGGGGCCCACCACGAAAACCTCGCCGGGATTGACCAGCATATGGGTGGCATCGGGATCGGAATAGCCCGGCCCTTTGGTGCGGCCGATCATATCCATGTTCAGGTTGGCGACCACCTTGGTGAGATCGATGGGAGGGTATTGGTTGAAGTACTGCGATCCCCACAGGCCCTTTTCTTCGCCGGCGTTCCAAAGGAAAAGGATGCTGCGCTTGGGACGGATTCCCCTGGCCGCGCCCTGCGCATAAGCCCGGGCGATGGCGAGCAAGCCGGTGGAACCGGAGCCATCGTCATCGGCGCCGTTGAGGACGTTGTGGCCATCGGGCAGAGGTGTGGTCAGCCCGTTGTGATCCAGGTGCGCGCTGATCACCACGTACTCGTCCTTCAGCACCGGGTCGCCGCCTTCGAGGATGCCGATCACATTCTCGCCGTGCCCCGGTTCGCTGCGGATGGCCACATGCAGGGTGAGCTTCTTTTCGGCGCTGAGATCGAACGAATCTTGCTTGGTGTTAGAGCCGGCGGCATAGAAGATCTGGGCGGCGTTCTGCTTCTCGCCTTGGAAAATGGCGTTGGCCATACCCAGCGCGGCGGTCACCGAAGGGACGGCGGGGCAGGCCCGCGGCTGGCGCAGCTTGGGCGGCTGGAAGGCCGGGCCATTCAAGGACGGCCCGCGACCGCCGCCACCGCCACCAAAGCCACCACCCCCGGCAAAGGCCGCGTTGGGGTTGGACATGACGCTGAGCTGTTGGAAATTCGCGATGGTCACCACCGCCAGCGCGCCGTTCCTGGCGGCGGCTTCTTCGGGCGTCAGAAAATCGGTGCAACTTTCACCCAACGGATTCGGCGCCGCGCCTCCACCGCCACCTGCACCACCGCCACCCGCACCACCGCCACCCGCACCACCGCCACCTGCACCACCGCGACCGCCCCGGCCAGCAGCGGCGGCTTGTTGCGCGGCCAGTTCCGGCGGCAGCCCGGCCACCACCACAATCTTGCCCTTCACATCCAAGCCGGCGTACGGATTCACATTGGTCTTGTTGACCACGTAGCCGTTACCGGCGAAGACCAGGTTCCCGGCGACCGCGAACGGCTCCAGCGGCGGCGCGCCCCGACCGCCGGCGGGGACGGTCCAATCCTTGCCGTATTCGAGGTCCGTGGGTCGCGGACCGGATGGGGCATCGCCACCACGCGCCCCGCCGCCACCACCGCCACCGCCCCGTCCGCCGCGGCCCCCGCGCCCGCCTCCCGCGGGCAACGTGATGGAGGCCTTGGTCTCCTCGGGCAGCACCTGTTTGCTTACCAGCTCAATCGGCATGAAGTAGGGTTGCAGCGGGCCGTTGGTTTGGCTGGTGCTGCCGCCTGGTTTGAGGCCCCACTCGGCCAGGTGGCTGGCTACGAAGAGGGCCGCGGTATCGTAGCCGCGCGAAGGCAGGTTCCGCCCCTCCAACTGGTCGGAGGCCAGAAAATAGAGATAGATCTTCAGTTCCTCTTCGGTGATGGAATCCGTGTTTCCGTAACCCGCGGCCGCACTGGGCTCCACCTTGGCGGCCTTGGATTTTGATTGAGGTGCGGAGTAGGCATTACGCACGGTGACGAAAACGGCGATCGCAAACAGCGCGGACAGGGTGGCGGTCAGGATGGTTCGGCGCATGGGCCCCTTTGGGAATATAGGGGGATTATAACCCGATTCCGCGGGCGGGCTCGCTACGCATCGTTAAGCTGCGCATCGTCAAGCACCTGGCACCACCGCTTACTCCTGCTCCCCGAGTATCTTGGCATAGCTCTTGCCGTATGGATAAAAGCGATTTTTTTCGCCGCGTTCCCAAGCAGCTTTCATATCGGAACCAGTGATGTCCCAATCCGGGCGGCATTTCTTCGACACCGCCCGCAAGTCTTGTCGAAGCTCTTCGACCGAGGGACGGCCAAAGTACCAATAGCCGTTGTAGATCTTGAATACGATGAGCCCGGGCTCAAGCACGATGGTGTGCGGGATCATCGGATTGTGCGTCGTATCCGTGTACTCGGCGATATCGAGATCCTTC
>Ga0210402_10001526_pt1 | contig 23849 bp, 29 predicted proteins | sample IncBWC7MmetaG_FD_161055 | JGI IMG/M metagenome (GOLD analysis project Ga0210402, IMG submission 161055) | Forest soil microbial communities from Barre Woods Harvard Forest LTER site, Petersham, Massachusetts, United States - Inc-BW-C-7-M | ecosystem: Environmental > Terrestrial > Soil >... | reverse complement strand
TTCGGACGAAATCGCGAGACGACCCCGGACAACAGTAGCTACAGATATCCCGCCACCTAAACTCGCCCCGCACAGCATGCCTGCTCAGCGGAACGCTGCACCGGGCATGCTGCCGCTAATCAATTACGCAAGTTCGAGTCGCGAGCTCTGCTCTGCACCGACCTCGGCCAGACGCCGCGCCAAATCCTGGAATGGTTCCTGTTGCGCTGGCAAGTGGAAGTCACCTTCCAGGAAGTTCGTGCGCACCTTGGGGTGGAGACGCAACGGCAGTGGTCCAACCTCGCGATTGCTCGCACGACTCCCGTGTTATTACTGAGAATTTGTAAATATTTGAATCCAGGTAGACCTTGGGTTTGGGCATTAGCTTGATGTGTTGGCCTATGTGTTGGCTGTGTTTGGCGGGGGTGTAGACTTGAGAAATATGAAGAACACATTTGGCAAGGAACAGGTGCCGGTAGATGAGGACGTGCCGGTTGACGAGGACATGGTGGTTGGCAAGGACCAGGTGCCGGTTGGCGAGGACCAGGCAGCGAAGCCTCCCTCCAAGGAGCCCCCCAAGACGCGCCTACCTATCAAGAACACCTAATCAAAAGGCCGTGCAGCGGTTAAAGCGGGTGAGCCCAAGCAGCGCGTGCGTGAGGACATCGGGCTCGCCAGTTGCCGGGCGGGATTGCTAAACTGGACTAATGGCCCCCAGACATGATTCAGAGCACTCCTCAGCATTCCGGGAAGAAGCCCTTCTGTTGAGAGCCTTTGCTGCCTGTAGCGAGACGCTGATTGCTGCCGGCCAGGCGCTGTCCCATCCCACTCGTAGCATGCTCCTGCTGGAATTCAAGGAGCGGAAGATCGAACTCGAAGTGGCGCGCGCCGAGTGCGAAAAGGCAAGGACCGCGTTGAGGGAAGATCGAGAACGCAGGCGCGCTCAAGTCCGGGGGTAGGCATCCTCGTAGTCAATCCGCTGGTCACCAATCATACTGGAGTTGTGCCCGCAGTCCAAGAAGCGACGTAGGTCACGCGGGTCCCGAACTCGCTTTATGAACTGGCGTCATTGGCCGTCTGATCCGCGGATGGTGGTAACCAAACGGCAGGTTCATCATCGCTTGAATCATTTTGCCTCAACTGCTGCGGACATGCTCTTCCCAACCGCCGTATGAGTCTGCATGTGCCAATGGTCCCATGCCAATTTCACGCTGCGGATCAATTCGAGCCGATCCAAGGGCTTCACCAACACGTCCCAGGCACCCAAGTTCAGGGCTTCAGCCCAAAGGCGCTCGTCGGCAAGCCTGGATGTGACGATCAAAGGCGGAGCTTTTGGAAGGGTGTTGAGATGTTCCAGCACGTCGATCCACGTTTCTGGCAGTAAATCCCGCTCACAAATAACAACGGCAATTTCGTGTCGTCGCAACAGGGCCAGTGCGGACGCAACATCACGAGCTTGAAACATCATCCACGTTGAATGCCCGATGATCGTTTGTATGGAAACGTGATCCTCTTCAAGCGGGCTGACGGATAGGACCGTCAACAGCCCGATGGGACTAGCTACTGCCCTAGTAGTCGGAGTCCTTTCGATTGTGGGCCGCTTTCTCATGGCAGGATACCTCCTTGTCGTTATGGCATTTGGGCGACCTTGTTGGGATACGATGCGCCTCGGACTAACTTAGAAGCACTACGCAACCTCCGTGAGCGGAACATTCGAGACCCCACTCCCCGATTTAGCTGCGTCGGGGATTCCCGTGTTAAGTCCCATGCGAAGTGGAACCTCACGCAGGTAAATTGGATCGACACCACGAGCAGGCTGTCGCTTTTGCCATCCACCGACTTCGGCGGGAAACATCACCCATCCGATCTCTGGGCCGAATGCAAACCATCGGCTCGGATATTTTGTATTGCTAAAAAGTTTCATTTTCAATGCCTTCCACCGGAGCGTATGAACGTAGTCGGATTGCGCTTGGGCACCAAAAACAGCCTCGGCGACTTTTTGGCTCTCAGTTTTCGCACCGCGGTTAATAGATCCTCTTCGGGTGAGCCGCCCCGAAAGCCTCTTGCTAGCCAGAGAAGGTACGCGAGATCGGCCACCTCATTATCCCTGTCGCTGTCTCGCCGGATTGAGATCACGCCTACACTCTGACTTGGCACAGAACAAGTCTCCCAAATGGTTACCGCTGACGGCCAAACATGGGCGTAACCTGTGCCTATTCGCAGCGATAGGCGGCTTGAAGTCACGCCCATGTGGGGATCGGGGCGCCATCTCGACGTTTCCGACCCGAAACAAAGGCATCGCTTCGGTTAAGCGAAATATCTCCCAGTTCTCACAAAGCAACCGGCAGATTAGCTTCTTCAGGCAGGGGAAAAGGAAGACTCCTCTTCGGCAGGGTGAAGGCATCAAGCAAAATGTGCTAAATCAAAAAGGTACATAAACAGGACGGCGGTGTCAAGCCAAAAACTGAATACTAGGTGTCGACCTGGTACGGAGAAGACTGAACTATCTTGTTGCTGCTCTGGCGTAAAGCTCCGAAATCGTTCTAATCGCATCAATTTAAATAGAGTTGCCCATTCCAAACGCACCTGTCGGAGGCACGACAGACAGGCGGCAGAGAAACTGCTTATCGGCTCGTGCCAGGAGCCGTGAACTAATGAGCGGCCCGGTCTGAGTTGAAGTTCGAAGCGGCTCTCTTTAGCCCAACCGTCCCGTCTTCTCGAAAAACCTTGCCCTGACAGACTGCCTGAGTTCCCGAAAATAATCTGCATCTAGACCGAAGGCCAATTCGATCGCCTCTTGCGGCTGGCCGTCAACATAGAATCGGAGGAGGGCCTGTCGGTCGTTGGTTGTAAGGTCAGTGAGGAGTTCGATGATGACGGCTTTATCCTTTGATGAATCGCGCCTTCGCTTCGATTTCTGACCTGCCTCATCTTTAAATCCACTCATGTCCCCCCTCTAGAACCGCCACCCTGCGGCAGGCAAAAACCTGATGCACGTCGCCGTGTTCGTGGGTTTGGATCGCCTATTCGCTCCCCGGACGAGCAAATCCAAGGACAATCCCAACTAATCAGGTCTACGGCCACGGACCGTGCCACTCCAAGAAACATCAGCGGGGCAACAGACATTGTGGCCAATTGGTATCGAGTTTGTGAGCCCTATCAGGTCAGCCGTAACAGCATCGTGGTGCAGGCAAGTAGCCCAGAAACAAGCTAGCCGATCATGTGGGATGTCTGGATTGTGTCACTGCCATCTGCCCTCCTGCAACAGCTCTTGCTTGGTCACTTCAACGGAGAAGAGACGTTCTCTTCAACAGGTGAAAGGATCAGAATTATGCCAGTGTCAAGACCAACTGGCACAATCATACTGCTAGGTCGAATTCACGTCAAGGAAAAACCCTAGACGTGCTACCTTCTTACTCAAGCTACTACGGGCTCCCCTAGCACCTCCCAACGCCACGGGCGGGCTGGCATCAGGTTCAGCCGCGCCGTAGTACAAACCCCGTGCTGGCGCGTAGTACAACCCCCGAGTGGTGCTCGATGGAGGCGCCAGGCGCGTGGCGGCCGTCGCATCCAGGACTACTAGAACTGCTCGTAGGAATAGAAGTCCCGTTCCAGTGGGTCCACAGCGTTCCAGTACGAAAGGTCTCTTGTCCCGCTAGGCCAAGTCTGCAAGACTTTCGGGGAATGGATTCCAACAGTTGTCCCCCTGACCCCAAGGAAACAGCCGAGGCGTTTGTGATGAACCGGATGGACCCGAGCGAAAAGTCAGTCTATGAGGAACACATCGCCCACTGCCAAGCGTGCGCGATGGTCGTTGAGGAGACACGAGAATTCGTGCAGGCGATCCGAGACGCCAGCAGTGAGTTGGGGGACGAGGGCCACGAGAAACCGAAATAGCTATTTATGCAGGCGATTCATGTTGGTCTCCCTTGGGAGCGGCCAACCACCAGCGGCAACGGTTGATGCAATCTTCTTGGAGGATCTGCTGAGTGCCCGATTATCGGCTGAACGCCACGGATGAATTCCTGGCAACAGAGCGGTCGGAGGTGAAAACCAGATCCGATTGCGGAGCGCTATTTGGCGCAGTCGGTTAACCCTTTCGGTTCCGAAAGTCAAAACCGAAACCAGTTCCGTTCCCGACGTTCGGCCCGGTCATGTCCGTCTCGCGGTCGGGCAAGACGTGACTTTCGACATAAGGCGTACAATCCAGCGCAGAATACCAGAAAGAGAACTGATCCGTCCAGTACAAGAAGTCCTGGCACCTTCAGCCGCGGCATTGTTCCGAACACAAATGCTCAGGAAACATTTGGCAGAAGGATTCCGTCAGGTACTGGTTCGCCTCTTCCAAGGAATCGCAAATCTGGCACCCATCAAGTTGCTTACCCCAATGCCGGGCTACCCATTTTCCATCGGCTCTGCTGTGCATCGCCCCAAATATTGGGCCGTCTTCGGTGAGGTGGACAGATCGGAGCCACTTTCCAGCGTCCGGTACGGTGGTGGGCGTCTTCAGGGCGAATTCGTTCTGGCAGCGTTTGCAGATTAGCAGGTGGTCTTCGACTTTTAGCAGATCGGCATCTGACGACAATCCAATGGAGTAGGCTTCCAGTTCATCGAACGATGGATGTACTTCTTGAATCATTGAAACCCGAATGGTAGCATAGCACCGTGCGCCGGATGGTGTGGCTGGACTGGGCCGACTGGGCCAACTCTGGTCCTCTGGTTTCTCTAGGCTTTTCGCCGCCCAAGCTGGTCGTCGGCGCCCACCGGTTACCGCGGCAATCACCCTAAAGTTCTCGGGGTTTTGCTCCGATCAATAGAGTATGCCCACTCCTCCCATCGAAATGAAACCGACTTGCCCGGCTGACCCCATGGAAACAGCCGAGGAGTTCGTGATGGAGCGGATGGAACCCCTCGAGTCCTTGAAATACGAGGAACACCTCACCCGCTGCGAGGCTTGCTCGAAGGTCGTTGAGATGACACGAGCGTTTGTGCAAGGGATGCGGGAGGCGAGTCGCCAGCCCGCGGACGACGACGAGAAAACGAAGTAGGCTCCCCCTTTACGGTCTTCTCGGATTACCGGACCAGCCGGCCCCAGGGCCGGCCGAATCGCCGCTTGACTTTGACCTTGGTTTGATACCATACTCTAGCCGCAATGTACGATCCGGACCATTTCATTGACCGGAAGAGCCATTCGAGTCGCGATTAAAATTGCTCAGCCTTTCGGGACCCATAAGAACTGTACAACTTAAGCTCTGTACCCGTGTTAACTGGAGGCCCCGTATGCCTACCCCAATCGCACGAAACAAAGCTTCGCGTTGCACATTCTCAAAGCGTTGACCGCACGCGACCGCGAGGTTCTGACTCGGTTCTATGTTAATGGGCAGTCGGCCCAGGAGATCAAGGAGGCGATTGGACTTGACCGAAGCGCAGTTTCGGCGCATCAAGTGGCGGGCGAAGAAGGAGTTTGCGCGATTGAGTCAGTCTGCGCAATTAAGCGAAAGCCAAACCCGGAAGTCGGCTGCATCCGAGGGTACTGCTGTGAGCAACCTCGAACCGGAAAAACCGAAAGAGCCCATAACAGGGACCTGAAGCCGTCTTAAAGTCGCTGCTCGCTACGCTACCGCAGTTACAAGCAAGCCCAATGAGCGCACGACCGTCACGGTTCGAATCCGAGACCGACAATAGTCGCCCGACTCCACCATCTCAGCCAGCCTAGACCCTAGAAGCGCCACACTCCAGGATAAGGCGCGTGGACAGGGGTTGAAGCTGAAAGCTTGCCCTACTGTTGTCTCGTCCTGAGATCAAACTCGCGCAGCAGTTCGCCGGCCGGCGAATAAGCCCGGATGAAGTAGATGCCGGCCTTGATTTGGGGGATCTTGGATTCGACCTTGGCATCGTGTGCGATTGCCGTGCCCTGCCAGACGCCGGCTCCCGCGGCGTCCACCATCTGGAGGCGATATGCTGGGAAATCCGGCAGGCCAGCCAGATCCAACCGGACCAGCAGCCTGGTGTCCGCCGGCGCCCAAGCGGACTTGGCAGCGCCGCGGGCGACATCGAGGCTGATCGCAAAAGGTGGACTCGCCATGTCCGAACTGCTGGACCACCATCCGATCACTACGGCCAGCACAGCCACAGCGGCCCCAGCGGGAATCAGCCATAGCCAGCCCCGGCGCCCGCGTTGCGGTTCAACCCGCACCAGCCGTTGCTGGCTTCGCCATTCCGCCGCGGCGCCTCGCATGGAAGCGGTGTATGTGTCGGTTTCCTCCAGGCGCAACCGGCAGGGTTCACAGATGAGTATATGCTCTTCGAAGGCGCCGCTTTCGCTCTCTGAGAGATACCCCATCGAGTATTGTTCCAGTTCGTCGTCATCCAAATGAGGATTGCCGTCTTGTATCATGCCGACATCTCCTATTACGTATATTACTATTAACTATTGTGAACTGCTGTTTCTGGAAGTGCGCTAGAGCACTACTCTCTTTTTCGAAGACAAAGTGGTTTGGTGGTGGCAAGAGTCTCAGAAATTTGCCAGCGCTGGAGACGGGGTAAATCAGGTTACGGTCGAAAGCCGGTTCGTTGCGCAAATCGACGCCTTGACGCGGGTTTCTGAATAGTCGGAATTGGGTTGGCGTGAGGCCCATTTCCCTGCAGACCTGCTCGGCATCTGCTCCTCCAGATAGAAGCGGATGAGTACTTCCCGATCGCGTTTGGGGAGGCTTCGCAGAACGCGCATCGCTAACTCCTGATTCTGTTTTTCAATGACCCGGCGTTCCGGGTCGGGCTGCTGAACGGAGACACTGAGCCGGGTATCCACATCGCCTGGTTGCGGCGCTGCTGGGACCACGGTGCGGATTGCGGCGGCCAACTGGCGACGGGCTATAGTGCGCACGAAGCCCATGATGCGGGTCCGGTTCGCGCAATTCGCCCCTCTGGATGGATTGCGTGATGATCAGAAAGAGGTCGTGCATCCGATCATCCAGATCCTGGGGGCCAACCTGACGCCAGAAGTAGTACCTTACTCCCTTGGCGAAGACGGCATACAACTCCTCGATGGCTGAGGGATCCGCGCGGCGCGGATTCTCTCCACCAGGGACGACCTTCGGAATTCATAGATTGCCCACCACCGAGTATGCTCCCCAATATCGGGGCCGGGCGCGCCAGCCGCCGGATCGAATCATATCCAATTGCGCATCCCGCAAAGCACGCGGCGGGTCCGCCCGCCACCCTTCCAGGTTCACATCGCCCAGGTTTGAATACAGAGCACGGAACAAGGCGCCGCTTTCATCGGGTGTATCCCAGTTGCTGCTGACTACAGACTGTGCGCCAGCCAACAGCCAAGCGCGCGTCAAGCCCACCAGGCCAGTGCCGGGCAAGGTAGCGCCGGCGGCGGAATGGCACCCGCTGAGCACGACCAAACCCGCGTGGATGCTCCAATGTGCGATCTCCACCGGCGTGAGAAGCTCCATTTCGTTCCGATCGGTCAGGCTGAGGGCGATCATTCCGGAAACCGGGCGCTCGGACGATTCCACTACGTGCGCGGCGAAATGCACTACGGCCGGATTGCGCCGGAGTTGTTCCAGCAACCTGCTGCGTGAGGCGTCGCGGCCTCTGAGCAGCGTGTGCTCTCCTTTCCAGACACGGGCGCACGCGTCCAGTTCGACGCCGCTCGCCACCAGCCGGGGCAGTACCAGCGGTCCACTCTCGGCCGAAATCCTGAAGAGGCTCGGAAGCCATACCCTCGGGTGGTGGTTCCCTGGCAGGCGTGGATCGGCCGCATTGTAGACCGGATCGCCTATCCCGACGAAGAGTGGAGAAGCCGGCTGAATGCCGGGCTGGAGGTTCCGCCGGGCGCGCGATTCCACCCAATATCCAACGCCCGGGATGAACTCGATCACATGGTGTTCGATCACATACGTGGGCTGGGGCCTGCCGCCATCGGTCAACGCGGCTACAGGAGCATCGAACATCCCGTGGTCGAGCGCGATCAGCCAACGCGTCTTCTGCTGGAACCGGGCCCCCAGCCCCCCAAACAGGCTGCGGTAGAGGTTCGCCGACACATGTGAAGAGTCGGGCGTATCGTCACGGACCGCGCGCGTCGCGGCCTCGACTTCCAGTTCAATCTGCTTCCGCGGAGGCAGCTCATACAGCGCCAGCCCGTGGTTGTCGAGCGCCCACATCCAGGAGATGGAATTGCCCAGGTGGAAGCTGAACAGCGCCGAATCGATGTCAATTGCCGCCTGGGCCTTGCTCAGCAAGTCGGTGGGCAAGGGCGCGGAAATAGCGTCGCGCCCGGTTTCCATCCGGACCAACTCGGCGCGAACCGCGCTCAGGGCTTCTTCCGCCCGCGGGTCCCTGGTTAACAGCGCACTGGTTGGCAGCGCATTGATTCGCAAAGCCTCCACTTCGGCACGTTGAAGCCGTTTGAGCGCTTCCCAGTATTGCGGCGGCAAATCATCGCCCGTGGTGGTGTGGCGGCTGGAAAGGAGCAACCGGAGACTGCTGGCGCGATTCTCTTCCGCGGCTTCAAAGGTTTCGCCAATCAGCGCCGCATCGCCGGTTTGCAGGTAGAGCCGGTTGCCCGCCTCGACCATGGCGGAATGGACCACCTGGAGCCATCCTTCGGCGCCGATGCGGCTGGCATCGTCCGGCGGAATCGACCAGCGCCATTCGCGCGCCAATCGCACCGAGATGCGCAAGTCCGACAAGGCATCGCGCAGCCGGCCCTGTGCCAGACGAACCTTACCGCGGTAGTGGTAGACGTCCCAGGAGGGGATCGGCCCTTGGGTGCCTGCGGACAGTTCGACGGCTCTGTCCAGCAGCGCGGAGGCGGAAACCAGATCGCCCTGTTCCAGGCGGAGACGCCCCAGGTTGCGGTAGCAACTGCCGAGCGGCAGATGGTTCAGCCTGCGAATGCGGTAGGCCTCCAGCAACGCCGGTTCGGCCGCCGCTAGTTCACCCCGTTTGAGAAACTCCTCGCCGGCTCGGTTCCATCCGATGGCGGATAGCTCGACGTGGCCGGCCCAGTCGGCGGCGTCGATGCCCTGACCGAACATTGTGACGGCTTCGGGCATGCGGTCCTGAAGCGCGCGCAATGTGGCCATCTGGATTAGAAGCGTGGGCATCAATTGGCGCCGGGCTTCGGTTGACATCCGCTCCAACGTGCCCTGGGTCCATTGCGCGGCGGTATCAAGCGCCCCGATTTCGGCGTAGAGAGAAGCGATGTTCACCGCGAACACAGCCGCGGAAGTGGGGTCGTTCGCCGCCGTGGCCATACGGTTCGCCTCCAGGTAGGAACGGAGGGCGGGTTGATACTGGCGAAGAGCGAGCTGTGTACCGGCGATGGCTCCAACGGCGCGAGCCGCCAGATCGTCCACGTGCGCATCGATTGCCGCTTTTCTCAGCGATTCAAACCGGTGCGCGGCCTCACTGTAGCGATCCGCATAAAATAAGTCCGAGCCTTCCTTCAGTTGCGCGAGCAGGCGCGCACGGCTGCCGTTGGCTTCCTCGGCGGAAGGCAGGGGCTTCGCCCTGGAATTCGGTACGGATGGTGGCGCCGTGCCGACAAGCGGGAATGCGAGGAGGCAACAAGCCAGAACTTTGGCCGTTTTCAAGAGACTCCGGCTCCCTTGGAAAGCTCACAGTTTTGAATTTGAAAAAGAGGTCCTATTCTTTTGGGGGCATCCCGTTTCGAGGACTGCCCCCAAGGAATAGTAACAGTTTTCACCCAGGATAGGTGGACCCCCGATTTGGGCTATTCGCGGATGGCGCGCCTGTGGACAGCGCGGTGGGTTTATTTCAAGTCAGTTTAGATCTAACTGAGCCATATAATGATAATTGGTTCAGTAGGCATCGTTTACTCCAGACACCGCCTCGGTATCGAAATATCGAGGCGATCTACTCCCGATTTCAGGCTAACGTCTGGTTTTCGGGCTGCCGGGTGGCATTTTCTCTAATTGGTTGGAATTAAGAGAAATTATTCTTTACTTTCTTTGTGATTCAATTACACGACCCCTGCGGAGCCGTTAGCAGGAGGATGAAAATGGCCAAGTGGTGCCAGGGGCGCCACCTGACAGGGTTGGCATGATGGAAGTAGATCCCCGGTGAATCAAGCGGCCGGTAATCGTTTGGTGCTTTTATGCCCGCCTGTGAATCTGGTATGGACGCGCTCACTTGGAACCAGTTGCCTTCCCATCGCGATCCTGTATCCCATCGAAAAAGCTTTGGCTAAGCGCCACCTGGCCGAAGGCGCCATGGTGCTCTACGATTTGACCTCCACTTACTTCGAGGGACGACACTGCCCGCTCGGCCAACTCGGCCACCCGCGCGACGGCAACAAAGGCAAACTGCAAGTGGTCTTCGGCCTGATGACCACCGCGCAAGGTTGTCCGATCGCCGTGGAGGTCTATGCGGGCAACACCGCCGATCCCAAGACCGTAGCCGACCAAGTGACCAAACTGCGCCAGCGTTTCGGACTGCAGCGGGTGATTTTAGTGGGCGACCGCGGCATGATCACCAGCGCGCGTATACGCGAGAACCTCAAGCCGGCGCCGGGCATCGAATGGATCACGGCCTTGCGCGCGCCGGCCATCAAGAAATTGGCCTCTGCGGGCGTGCTTGCAACTCTCGCTGTTTGACGACCGGGATCTAGCCGAGATCATCCACCCGGATTTCCCCGGCGAACGCCTGATCGCCTGCTTCAACCCCCTGCTGGCCGAAGAGTGGGCGCGCAAACGACCACAATTGCTGGCTGCCACAGAAAAAGAGTTGAAGAAAATTGCCGTGGCCGTGAGCCGCCCAAAGCGCCCTTTGCGCGGCAAGCAAAACATCGGCCTGCGCGCGGGCAAGGTGCTCAACCGATACAAAATGGGAAAGCACTTTGTAATTCAAATTGGAGAAGAGAGTTTCTCTTATCAACGCAAGCAAGCCAACATCGAGAAGGAAGAATCGTTGGATGGTATCTATGTGATTCGCACCAACGTTCCCGCCGAAGTTTTCTCCAGCGAACAAGCCGTGCGCAATTACAAAAGCTGGTCCGGTGTGGAGCGCGCCTTCCGCAGTCTGAAGACCGTGGACCTGCACGTACGGCCCATCCACCATCGCCTCCCCGATCGCGTGCGCGCACACATTTTTCTCTGCATGCTGGCTTACCACGTGGAATGGCATATGCGCCAAGATCTGGCCCCGCTGCTTTTCGACGACGAAGACAAAGCCGCTACCCAGCAAGCGCGCACCTCGGTAGTGGCGCCGGCCCAACGGTCCGCCTCCGCCCAACAGAAAGTCAGTACTCGGCGGACCGTTGACGATCTACCCGTCCACAGCTTTCAAACTCTGCTGAGCGATTTAGCTACCATCGTTGCCAACCGTGTGCAACCCAAGGATGCCGCCATACCGGCCTTCGACATCATCACCACCCCCACCGCCGTCCAGCAACGCGCTTTGGACCTGCTCCACGTTTCCATCAAGTTTCCCAGCGTGTAGTCAGTAACGCTTCCCGCCTGTTCGACTCAACTTCTGTTTTTTTTCAAATACTTGCGTTTAAATCGACCTGAAACTCATAACTAACCAAAGAAGGCGATATATTAGGATTATTACCACTGTTATACTGAAACAGTAGAAATCCTACCGCAGCTTAGGTCCTTTGCTGGACAGAGGTTGTTTGGCCTCAAAGAGACTGACGGGCTGACAAGCCCGCGAAAGCAGTGCTCACGCTTGGAAATTCAAGCACGTGAGGTGCCGATAGGTTTGTCGACCTTCGGACCGTCGCAATAAAATAAGCAGCCAGTTCTCACTAAACCTGAGGCTGACTTATGCGCGTGCCTCCGCCCTGCCCGCCCCCCCAGTAATCCTCCGCGGGCTGCGGAGTTCGATGGTGCTTGCAGACGGCTGGGCATCGATTCCGTCAAACCCTTTGGGGAGAGTTATGGGGAACTTCTGCTCCCGGCGATTCCGATGCGACGGCGGGTGCCCGATATGAACCCGCTAAGCCATGACATGCCTGTGGGCTTCCCGAAGGGTGGTTCTCGGAAACTGCCAGTAACGGGGTTGCCCGGGGCCGCTGTCAGTGGGACGTCAAAGGCGACGCGATATGCGTGACAGGGCGGGTGTAGTAGTGCGGGTCCGCGAACTTCTCAGCGAAGACCCGTTCCCACCGCTCGTTGTCCAGACACTGCTGGCATTGACGGCATTTGCAGTGAGTCTTGCGGCCTTTCGGCGCCGACCGGGTGACATCCTGCGCACCGCGGGGAAGCCGCGCGGGATTCCCGCATCCTCCCATCACAGCACGAATTGACTCAAGGCTCGCTCGTTCCATCGTGTTTTCCTCCATTTAATTAAAACCGTCCTCCAGGTCCATCGCGATCGCTGTTCTGCATTCTAATCCGCTGGAGAACTTCATGGGTCTCGTCGCCATGAGTCGAGTAGACTGGCCATCCAGACCTGGAAATTCATATTGCCGTCGTTAAACATCGACAACTTCCGCCTGGTACTGCCAAATAAAGATAATCCCTGATTGCGGCGCGAGCAAGATTCGCTGTAGTCAGCGAAATCCTGGGGGATTTTATCGTCCGGCCCACGCTGTAAAAGAGCCGCCCGCGGCCAACTCTTCAGGCCTCCGGCCACCGGGTTTTCTCGGTTCCATTACCAACAACGGCAGTCGCGCCTAGGCTCTGCAGTGAGCATGGGTTAGTCGGCAGGTGGCGAAGCCTCGCCAGAATTACTAGACGAACTGGAAAAATAAAACCTAGAAAGTCCCGCGAAACGGCCGATATGGTTCTAACAAACGGTTTGGTTCCGAGTAGCAATCCAAGAGCCGCCGTGCGGGAGAACAATATGGATAACGGCAGCAGAACGCGAGTGGCACTCTTTAGTCACAATCCTTTTGTGTCAGAAGGGCTGTGCTCCGTATTCGGCAGATCGCCAGACCTGCAACTGGCTACGTGGTCACGTGATTTAAGTGAGTTCGCGGCATCCCTCGCCGACCAAAAGCCCGACATAGCCCTGTTGGACTTGGCCACTGGGTTAAACCTGCTTGGGCTACGCGACGTACGGCGTCGCGGGACGAATCTCCAGACTGTTCTGTGGGGAGATCCAACAATAGAGTTTGGATTTCACGCGATGGAGATGGGCGTTCGTGGGATTATACCGGCTGCCACACCCATCGAGTCCTTTACCGCGGCACTCAGTTCCATTCGGACCGGCCAATTATCTTTCGAGAAGAGCCTTATGGAGCAGCTCCTGCTTACCAAGCGGGTTTCATTAACCGGACGGGAGGGACAACTGGTCGGCCTGATTTCTAAAGGCCTCAAGAACAAGGAGCTGGCATACGCTCTCGGAATCACGGAGGGGACCGTTAAAGTCTACCTCTCTAGGCTTTATATGAAACTTGGCGTCAATGATCGATTCGAGCTGGCGCTATATGCCCTCAAGAATGTGGTCAGCGGCCAAAATGGCGCCGTCGATTTGGCGCCTAAGCCGCACAAACAAGACAGGTACCAACTCCCCGTGGTCGGCCCTGAGCCGACTCATGCGGAGCCGACCATTTTTCCCCTCCGTTCGGTTGTCCTGCCGACGCCAGGGAGCAGAACCTCGCGTGCCGGCTCGACCCACGCCACATACTCGCCGATTCGCAATCCGTTGACGCGGACGGACGGGAACATGGCCTTTCCGTCAGGCGAGTCAGGATCGCCAACGAATGCCCGCCCCGTAGGTTCCTCTAGTCCCGTTCTCCCGTGATGCCGTTTAGCCTCCTGTTCCTCGCCGTTATGCTGGGTCCTCCGTTCAAGCATCTAAGTTCATTCTTAGGGCGCATTTGCGAAGGTGCGCTTACGCGAACTTGGGTTTCGGTCTACGGCACTTCCCACTATCACTCTGGATTAATGGGCATTACTAACCAAAGTGAACATCGTTTCGGCGTTCGTCAGACCGATTAGTATTCTTATGAGACCAGAGTACGAACGCACGGAAGACCCTTTGGATGTCGATCCAGACAAACATTTCACCCTATGCAGAGTCCCGGTGTTTCGTCCTGTCGCCGTCAAACTGTTTCAGCTTCTCAGAAACGAAGATGCATCCGTTATGGAAGTTTCACAGTTGCTGAATTCCGACGCCGGATTTAGCGCCCAGATGCTTACAATGGCAAACTCCGCAGGGCTTGGAAGTTCACAGCGAATCCATACAATCGAAAGGGCCGTCGTGTTGTTGGGCTTTGAACGCACCAGGAGTCTAGCGACAAAGGCGGCACTAGATGGCATGATCCGGGGGCTTGGGGGCAGTCCGACAATCCAGAACTGCTGGAGGCATAGCCTCGCCACAGCACTTATTGCAAGATGGCTGGCGCCATTTTACCGGCTCCATCCAGAATTGGTCTATACGACTGGCATCATGCACGATATCGGACGGCTCGGGTTGCTTGCTTCTGAACCCAAGCCATACTCGAAACTGTTGGCGAGTATCGAGGGGACCAACAATGACCTGCTATTGGCGGAACGATGGGCTTTCCGCGTCGACCACTGCGAAGCGGGCCTCTTCCTAACGAAGACGTGGGGACTGCCAGAGGAGTTCTGGCTGCCTTGTTCGCAGCACCATGCCGCCAAGAATCCAACAATGGCTTGCAGAGTTGATGTGATTCGCCTCGCATGTGCCTTGGCGGACGCCCTCGGATATAAGGCAGCGCCGAAGGTCCAGACAGAGTTGCCTGAGGCCTTATTGGAACAGATTCCCGAACTGGAACACTCGCGGGTGGTCTCTTTGCTATCAGTGCTTTCGCAACTTCTCGAAAGGGAGTTGGGCGATGCTTCGGGAGTAACGGAAGGAACAGAACAGTCTCACTGTGATCTCGTGAACTAGCGCTAGCTGCTAGCAGAAGTGGCAGGAAGCTGGTTGTGAGCCGGTTGGCGCGCTGTGGAGATCGGCCCTTTGCAGCATAGAGGGCGTTGGCCACACCTACGCGAGAGACGCCAAACACTCTATCGAAGTACCTTGCCCTCACGAGTAATATGAAGTATTCTCGGCCCCCCGAGGCAAGGCGCGGATTTCGATCCAGGGCGGCCGCCGGCCCGTGCCTTGCGAGGACTCTTATTAATTCGAACATGGCCGATGAGACGTGAGTAGTAATCCCGATCCGATTATGCAGCCATACCTCAAAACCGCTCTGGTCGCTCCGGCCGCTGTAGATGTCCACTGCCGGCGCACGGCCGCGGTTGCCAAACTCATTGCACATCACCTGTTTTTGCCGTCTGAAGAAAAGGATCTGCTCTGTGCTGCATGCCTGATGTACCAACGCAAGGTCGGCCTTCTTGCGCCGAAGGGCATGGAACGACTTTCGGCAGACTTCTCCGGCGTAGATGCACCCGCTGTCGTCATGGAGGACCCTGTCCCCGTCGTAATCCGCGGAGTCTTGAACGCTTACGATGTTCCCGGCAGGGGGACGGCACTCGAGTCGAGACTGGCTAGCATCCTGCGGCTAGCCGACGCGTTCGATCAGAACATGGAGGCGCAAGCGATCGGCGGCGAAGAGGTTGGCGAAATTCTGGATCGGTTGCGGGGCGGTGTGGAGGACGGTCTCTGGCCGGAAGAATCGATCAATGCGCTGGTGCAGTCGACGCGTCCGCCCCCGATCATCCAAGTGGAATCCTGGCCCGTGCCGGTTTTCCCACAAGCTGCCCTGCGCACGATGAGGCTAATGCGTGACCCACGAGCTAGCCTTGCCAATGTAGTCGAGGCGGCGAGCCTGGATCCAGCGACTGCCGGACTCGTCATGCGTCTCAGCAACTCGGCGCTGTTCGGATCGCGTACGCGGGTCTCCACGCTCTCCCAGGCGATAGGCCGATTGGGGTTCGCCACCTCTCAAAAAGTGATTACAGCGGCGGCCCTGCAACCGGTGTTCGATTCCTCCAAGTTGCAAGAGGCGTGGCAGCACTCGCTGCAAGTGGCCGATCTGTCGGAGCAACTGGCTTGTCAAGCCGGAGCGATCAATCCCGCCGAAGCCTATCTGGCCGGATTGTTGCACGATGTGGGGCGAATTGCGCTGCTTTCGATGCCGCTCTACGATTCGGCGCGGCTTCACGGGCTGATGTGCGGCGGCTGTCCACCAGTGTATGTCGAGAACCTGCTCCTAAGAACCGATCATGCCGCGCTGGGCGCACAGATCGCCGCCGGGTGGCGGCTGCCGGACACCATGGTTTCGGGAATCCGGCTACATCACCGGCCCGAAAAAGCGGAGAGTCCGCTCGCCTACTTGCTGTACGTAGCTGAATACCTCAGCGGGTCAGACGAAGATCTGCCGTCAGTCATCCGGCTGGAAGCCTCTCTGAAGGCCATCGGGCTAGCCTGGGATGATATCGCCGATTGCACGGTTTCGGCTCTGGGACGCTGGCTAGTGGCGGCGTAGTATCGAGTCGCGTGCGGACCGTTTCCCCCCTCGCGTCAGAGATTCCAAGAAAGTGGCTGTTTTGTTGGTGCATCCGCTGAGCACGCCTACCGGGAGCCGCTCTACTCGGATGGGCTCAACGAGTTGTCGCCGGTGGTCGGCACCCAGGGCGCCTGTGAGGTTCTTGGCCTCCCCAGGGCATCTTTCTATCGGCAGCAGCGGCCCATCTTCGGTCCATCTTAGAAAGCAGTTTCGGCCCGCGCTCTCAGTTTGCTGGAGCGGGATACTGTGCTTGCCTGTCTGCATGAGGAACGTTTCGGGGATCGATCGCCAGCCGCGCCGTAAGTCCTGTGCTTGCCAGGTTCCCGGTGATTCGCTCGGACCACGACCGAGGCGTCTTGCGGCGGCAAGCACTCCCGGCACCGCGGGAAGCGTGGGTTAGGCATCCATTACTGTAGGGGCTCGGTATTGCCGGCAGTGTTCCCTTCCCAATCGGGCAATGGGAAGAATTGCAATCTGCAATCAACGCACTTTTAGCGCACTACCCGCCGGTCGGCGGGATAGCCGCTGCGATCAAAAGGATACTGGTAATGCACTGATGTTGCCCGGAGTTGCCGTGATCGGCTACCCCCGATGAAGGCTTGGCGCATCAGTGCGGTTCCGCTCGTCAAAACCGATACCCAGCCACGCTCGACGTTAGTCCCGATCGTGTCCAAGTCGAGGAGGACGTGCCTTCCGGCAGACGTATCGCCAAGCCGTAAAGTTGCCCACCCTCTGCCCCAATCTACGCATTTGCGATCGTTTTACCAGGGCCAATCCGTGAAACCCTCCGCTTAGAAAAGGCAGCCCTCACACTGCGCCGCAGTTCTTGAAGGTAGCCGGAATTCAGATCCAGATCCACTTCAATCTGATGCTCGTCGTGCCCATCAACATAGAACTGGAACAGGGCCTGCCGGTCCCGGTGTTCAAGCGCCGAAAGGATCTCGACCATGAGACCCCGGTCCTCTGTAGTACAGATGGGCGATTCACGACTCAGCATGTTCACGAGCCTGCAATTGTTTGGGAGCTTGTAATCGGGCGGCTGAACACCATTGTATAAGAAAACCTCATCAATACGGTATATGAATATGGGATTTGATTTCTTACGGGCAGGAACTTAATCTCTTCGGATTGATACGTCACAGCCAAATCTTTCAACAATGTTGCCCATAGCGCCTCGATCAAAAACTCATTTGCGTGATTGATTCCACGGCACTTGGGGAAAATCCCGCCAGATGTGTTCCGGAATGTCCGGGCCAGCGGAATCAACGACCGAAGTAAAGCTCTTCGGCGAGTCCATCGGAAATTTTGGCAGTATGAGATCTCGTAAAACTGACGAATACGATGTACTATTTTGTACTTTCGAGAATCTATGTAAGAGCAACGTGAGGGGGGCCGAGGTCTACCCTCATTGCTCCGAGGGCCCAATTACTACAAATTACTACTAGAACTGTTGTCCCCCTGACCCCAAGGAAACAGCCGACGCGTTTGTGATGAACCGGATGGACCCGAGCGAAGCGTCACTCTATCAGGAACACTTCACCCACTGCTAAGTTTGTACCGGGATCGTTGATGAGACACGAGACTACGTGCAAGCGATGCGAGACGCCAGTCGTGAGCTTCTAGACGACGAGGATGAGAAACCGAAGTAGCTCCGTTCTTGGGTCGGCGGTTCACTTTAGGTCTGGATTGGGAGCCGTTAACCCGCCAGGGACCACGGTTGATGCCGCCTTTTTGGAGGATCTGCTACTCGAAAGCGGTCTTCGCCATTTCTGTCGCAGCGGGCTTGTCGGTCCATACGATGCCAAAAAGAATCCTGAGATTCTAGTCTTGTTCCGCACACGTTGTGGGTGATGGTGTTTACCATAGATAACAATAGGTTCTATCGTTTGGTAAGTTCCATCGGGTGTAAACATGAGCGAAGAGGAATCCGAGATGGACGAGATCAATGGCCTTCAGTTTGAAGACGCGACGGCTGGACTCCCCGACTCGCCGGAAGTGCAGCCCGTTGTTGGGCTGTCGGTGGCCGTAGTGGAGGGCCTTGACCCTCAGCCGGAACTTGCATTACTCGCCAATTCTAATGCATTACAGTGTTCCGAAGACCCAGCGGAAATGGCGGAAGCATTTTATTTGGGCCACTTAGAACCTGAAGCCGCCATGCTGTTCAAAGTGCACTTTGAAACTTGCTCTCGTTGTCGCCAAGCCCATGAGGAGACGGTAGAATTCGTTGACGCCATCCGTGTCGCTGCCAAGGGGCTGGAATCGGTCGAGGATTCCAAAGTGAACTGATCCTCTATTGAGCGCTAGAAGCGCTACGCCGCCACGCGTAAGGGGTTCGTACTGATTGTTTCGCAGGAGGCGGCCCGTCCGGGGTGGCCCTTGGAAAGGATGTAGTATTTCTTAATGGAGCTTAACGAGTCTTACGCTGTGCGCTGCGGTATGAGTCAACTAGACGACGACGGTTTGGCGGTGAAGATCCTCCTCTCTCAGACAGACGTAGATCGGGACGTAATTGTGCGATTCTACGTCAAAGGCGAAACTGCACAGCGGATCGAAGAAAGCTTGAGATTGAACGCAGGATACGTAGGACGACTCAGGCGCCTGATCAAGGCCCGCTTCCTACAAGAGAGGAGGGAACGTTGACACTATACGATTACTCGAATAGTCCTTCCACAGAAAGCGTGGCTCGGCTCCGAATGGTTGACCTCGAACGAGGACTCTTCTACCTCGTTAAGCGATGGTTGCCGATCCCACTGGATGAGCACCCGTCGCAGATTGTCCGCAATACCGAGACCACTTGCCTGGATCTGAAATTCCAGACTGACCCGGGCAGTATCGATGTCCTGTTCGATAGCCCTCGAGAATTGAATATCTATGCCCATTCGCAAAGATCGTCCGAACCATTGAGAACTAGGACCTCCAGGTCATCGATGGAACGACAAGTTATAGGGCCGCACTGGCTGATCAGGCTGTCTACCGCGATTTCTTTCATGCCCTGGTACTGCTGGCCTGGCAAGCATCGACTCATGACTACTTTCTTTAGCAATGAGAATCTTGAGTTTCTCGGCCTCTCGCCTTTTATGCCGGATTTCGCCGTCAGCTTAATCGTGGACAACATCATTATGTTGAGTCTAGTGGAAATCAATAGTACGTTCCGCAGCTGCCTGACCGTGGTCAAGGCAGAGGGCATTCCGCACGAATTCGATAGCCGGGAGTATGTAATCGGGCGAGGCGGAATCACGCTGCTGCCCTTCGACGAGAAGGTCGCAAAGGCACTGCCGCTGGCGGGCTACGCCGGCATCTTGAACCGGGCTCCGGCACGGCTGCCCGCCGCTCCCCAGCCCTTGGCCGCCGCTGCGACACGGGATTCTCGTTGACGGCACCCGAAGTAGTGCCTATTCTGGTAGCCAGGGCTGCCGCTATCTTCAGGGAAGAGGCCAATCTTTCCGAAGAGGAACTCAGTTATGTGGATTCATCTCGCGAATGGTGCGGGGAACTGCTGGAGCCGGAGGACTGGAACCACGTTCTGGACACATTTGCCGGTACAGTTAGACTGGCCGTGGCCCTGACCGACCAGGAGGGCCGCATGATTGGAAAATGTCACAATCCGCAGCCCATTTGGCGCCTGACACACGAGGCAAGGCCGAGAGCCGATGTTGGGTGTCCCTTTTGTCTGGCGCCGCCCGCATTTTGCAGCGCGGCAGCGGACGCCCTGAGAACGGGCGGTGTGGTGTCGGTAGTGGACCAGGCCGGATTGGCTCATATAGCGGTGCCGCTCATCTTAGGCGGTCAGCAACTGGGAACTCTGATCGCGGGTCAGGTCTTCAGCCGTTACCCCGAGCCCTTGCCATTGCAGCGAGTGGCCAGAGCATGGGGGGTCTCCGAGCAGCAGTTGTGGCAACTGGCCGTCAAACAGGTGCCCGTCCCCCGGGCCACCCTTCAGTTATACGCCAATTTGCTGATGTCGCTGGGTGAAGCGTTCCTGGGGCAACGCTATGCGGCCATCCTGCAACGCCGACTCGCCGAAGCGAGCCACCGGTACCGCTTATTCTTTGACGGCGTCAAGGATTATGCGCTCCTCACGGTGAATCGCGCCGGCCGCGTCACCAGTTGGAACATCGGCGCTGAGCGTCTGTTTGGCTACCGGGAAGCCGAAATCATCGGTCAGGACTTCTCACGTCTCCTTGAGCCGGGAAATGCCGCTCCGGAGGTAGTGCGGCAAGAGATGGCTGAAGCTGATCGGTTGGGCTGGGTTGAATGCGAAGGCTGGCGGGTCCGTAAGGACGGCACGCGCTTCCTTTGCGCCGGCGTGCTGGCTTCGATGGGAAAAAGGGACACCCGCGAGTATGGAAGGATGGTCCGCGATATTACCGAGCACCGCCGGTCGGAACAGGATCTGCAGCAGGCACAGAAAATGGAAGGTATTGGGGTTTTGGCCGGCGGTATCGCGCATGACTTCAATAACCTGTTGACCGGCATCATGGGCGGGTTGAGTCTTGCCAAGACCAACCTGCCTCCGCACGAGCCCGCGTATCCGATGCTCGAACTCGCGGAGCAATCCTGCGTGCGGGCGGCGGAGTTAGTGGCCCAACTACTAGCCTATGCGGGCAAGGGCAAATTCATCATCACGCGCTTCGATTTTTCCGCGCTGGTTGCCGAGATGCTGCCGTTGATTGCCGCCAGTATTCCAAAAACCGTCGAGTTGGAACTCTCGCTCGCACCGGGATTGCCCTGGATCGAAGCCGACGCCAGTCAGATCCGCCAGATCGTGATGAACCTGATCATCAATGGCGCCGAAGCCATCGGCGCCGATGGTGGAACCGTGCGGGTGTCGACCAGTGTTTCGGTCTCTGGAACGGACGTCTCCATGGAGGTGAAAGATTCCGGATCCGGTATGAGTGAGGCTACCAAGGCCAAGATTTTCGACCCGTTCTTCACTACGAAATTCACGGGACGGGGATTGGGCCTGGCTGCCGTGTCGGGCATCGTTCGTGGTCACAAGGGAAAGATGCAGGTGGACAGCACTCCAGGGCAGGGTACCACCTTCACGGTCTCTTTTCCGGCGGTGCCGGCCGGCCTTCCCAGACTTGTAGATCCGCCGAAATCGATTGTTTCGCGGGGCGTAGGCACGATCCTGGTTGTGGACGACGAGCCGGCGCTGCGGAAGATGGCCGAGATCATTCTGGAGAGTTCCGGGTATTCGGTGCTGGCCGCCAAGGATGGCCGGGAAGCCGTTGAGGTATTCCGGCAAAACGCGTCTAAGATCGCAGCGGTATTGTTGGACATGACCATGCCCGTAATGAGTGGCCATGACGCTTTCGAGTTGATCCGGGAGATTCAGCCTGGCGTGCCCATCCTGATGTCGAGCGGGTATAGCGAGACATTTGCGCGTGAGGAAATGGGCTCCGATGTAGTAGCGGGATTTATACAAAAGCCATATAGCGCCGAAAAACTCGTCAAGCGTATCCAGGAAGCAGCGCAACCTTCGGCGGGGCAAACCGGCGCAGAGTCTTAGCAGGTCCCGGTCAACGCCGGAATGAGCCTTTGGAATTAGTTAGATACATGCCGAGTATTTGCCCGCGCATCAGGTGAATCAACGTTACGTGTATGACAGCGCCATCCATTCCTGTTCCTGCCCTCCGGCGGCATTTTCACGGACCGTTAAATGTCCAAAAACAATACTGAGATTTTAGTCTTGCCAGCGACACTCTCTCACTTGAATACCATATCCAATCCAGGACGAAGCGGGCAGCGCAATACACTATACTGTTGCGACGACCCTGCGGAGATGGCGGAGGCGCTTTGTTTGGGCCGTTTAGAGCCGGAAGCCGCCGTGTTTTTCAAAGCCCACTTGGAGACTTGCCACAGTTGCGGCCAAGTTTATGAGGAGACGGTAGAATTTGTTGATGCCATTTGTGGCGCTGCCAAATGGCTCGAATCGGGTGATAGTTCGAAGGCGAACTGATATTTACGGATCGGCAGCAGTGCCGCGCTGGCGTGCGTGCTGATTTGTCGCACGACACGCCAAACCCGGAACTTGGAAGGACGGTATTTATGGACGCTGTTCGCCGCAGTGCTACTCACCCAGGTGACCAAGCTCTGGCGAAGAAGATTCTCCTCTCGTTAACAGAAGTAGATCGGGAAGCAATGGTGCGATTCTACTTCGAACGTCAATGCGCGGAACGGATCGAAGAAGCCCTTGGATTGGATGCAGGGTATGTAGGGCGGCTCAGGTGCTTGGTCAGGGCCCGGTTTCTAGCAAAAACAGCGCCAAGAGGCGAATTTATGGCCAAGATGAGCCACGAGATACGCACGTCGATTCCCGTGGACTGACGCCAACCCACAACCTAACCTACCAACGTGCATGTTACGGCTGCGAGCGCACCAGTCTGCAGGGGTCAGCGCCGTCCGGTTACTGGTGGCAGAAGTCAACCAAGAGGTTAGTCTGCTCATGCTGGCAAAACTCGCACTCCACGCGGATATGGCCGCAAGGCCGCAAACGGTCGCGAGGCCGTCCAAATGGCCGGTATGCTGCCCTACGACTTAAGTATTGTGGACTGTCATATGGCCGGAATTTGACGGATACGCCGCCAGAGAGATTCGCCGCCGATTTGGCGCAAACCAGCGTCCCGCCATTATTGCCTTTGACCGCCGACATCATTGAAGGCAGCAGAGAACTGCCTCGCAGCAGGCATCGGCGACTATGTGGGCCACAGCTCGACTCGGAGCCTGGACGCGCAACTGCGCTTCGACCCCAGTCCGAGGTAAGTGGTCCCGTGTCGCCTCCTTGCATTGGTTTTCTGCTGTCCAACTGTCCCCTACCACGTGATTTCAAGCTGTTGCGTCCTCATGCACTCCGGCAAGAGGCGGGGCCTGAAAAGGGCGCCTATCAAGTTCCCTACCCCAATGCCGGGCTACCCATTTTCCATCTGCTCTGCTGTGCATCGACCCAAACATTGGTCCGTCTTCGGTGAGGTGGACAGACCGGAGCCACTTTCCAATGTCCAGTGCGGCAGTGGGTTTCTTCAGAGCGAATTCGTTCTGGCACCGTTCGCAGATAAGCAGATGTTCTTCGACTTTTAGCAGCGGTAACTTCCTGGTGGCCGATTCCGGCGCAGTCGATCGGCGTCCGACGACGATCCGAAGGGGTAGGTTTCCAGTTCATTGGAGACCCGGTGAACTTCGTGAACCATTGAACCGGAATGGTAGCGCCGGGTGACGGACCAGCCACTAGTCCTCTGCTTCCTATCGGCTTATCGCCGACGCCCAAGTTGCGCGTCGTGGGATGCTCGCACTGTCGGTCGAGAGAAAGCTGGTCGGCGGCGCCGTCCGGTTACTACGGCAATCGCCCCTAAAGTTCTCGGGGTCTTGCTCCGATCAATAGAGTATGCCCACTCCTCCCATCGAAATGAAACCGACTTGCCCGGCTGACCCCATGGAAACAGCCGAGGAGTTCGTGATGGAGCGG
>Ga0210402_10001525_pt1 | contig 23866 bp, 22 predicted proteins | sample IncBWC7MmetaG_FD_161055 | JGI IMG/M metagenome (GOLD analysis project Ga0210402, IMG submission 161055) | Forest soil microbial communities from Barre Woods Harvard Forest LTER site, Petersham, Massachusetts, United States - Inc-BW-C-7-M | ecosystem: Environmental > Terrestrial > Soil >... | reverse complement strand
CGGCCGTTTACCCGCCCTTCAGCGATCCAAGCTGTCGGGTCGATGACAGGGTAGCGCCGCGCCCCGGCGAACTCATCTTACAAAAGACGACCAGCGGGCCTCTTAACTCCACGAAACTCGATCAGAAATTGCGCGTGCTTGGGATCGACACCGTCATAGTCACCGGAGTCGTTACTGACGTGTGCGTCGCGCAAACGGCTCGCGAATTCGGCGACCGCGACTTCGACGCCATCGTAGTTGAAGATGCCTGTGCCAGCACGGACGAGGGCCTACACAAAGCGGCGCTGGAGACCATTGCTATGACGTTCGGTTTCGTAGAGTCCACTGAACAGGTACTTGCTCGCTTGTGACGATCGGTACGTGCAAACCAAACAAACACCAAGAAATAACGGGGGCGTATCGCAAGAGATAACGGCAGGCCACCGCCGTCTGTACTGCGCCAGGATCAGGCCCGGCCCTCCAGGACCGCAAGCGCCTCGTCGGGGCCGACCAGGATTTCCACCAGCCGAACCTTGTCGACCAGGCTGAGCGGGCCACCGGGCTCCAATGTCGTCACTGTCGCGGCCGTTTCTCGCAGTAGCGTGTCATAAAGCTCCGGACTGCCGATGCGGCGAGCCTCACTCTCCAGTTCCCGCAGATTTCGCGCCGTCGCTTCAAGGGCGGCCAGCACCGCGGAACCCTGCCTGGCCCCAGGACCCTGCAACTTCCCGATGAACTCACTCGCGAGCCCAGCGGCAAATCGGGTGCGGCAGCTTGCGTCCAATCGCTGGCAGATCGCCGCCTCACGCCGCGCGGCTTCGGATTTGTTGTCGGAATTCCGCAGACCGCAGAGCAGTGCATCGATCTGCCGCACCTCGGCGGCCGCATCCGCGAGCGAGCTGCCGACCACCAGAGCCTCTACGCCACCTGATCCCTCGATACGTGCGAGCAGAACAGCACGCGCGCGCACGATTGCGTCGCGAAGCGGTGCCTCGCCAGCGGTCACCCCGGTCAGTGCGCTGCAATCCAGCAGCGGGCCAGTCTGCGGTAGCCTGGCGAGCAACAACACAACGACCATGGCAAGCGCAGTCGGGCCATGGCTTGCCGCCGCAACCAGAATCGGTCGCAGCGTAGCAAACTGCAGCATCACGCCGAATGCCGCATCGGCTCGAATGGCGTCCATTGGCATCACCTGCTCCAGCGCGGCTGCTACATCGCGCGCCAAAGGAGCAAAGGCCTCGGTCGGCAAGCTGGTTTCCGCCCATCCTTCCGGCAGCGCCGCATCGGCCAAAATGCGTGCCGCCACCGGCCACAGCAGGCTTCCGATCTGTCCGGAGGTCGCAGCGTCCGCCGTCGTAAGGTTCTTGATCTCGCGCGTGATCGCATCGGCATCGGATCCCATGCCGGCCCGCACCGCCGAGGCAAGCAGCGTCAGGCAGCTGCGAGGGATCATGGGCTGACCCAGCCGCCATTGTGCCGTCGGTACGATCAGGGGATCCAACGGCAGGAACATCAGCCGTGTCCATCGCAAGGGCCGGCCTGGTCGCAGGAGTGCCAGCCGCGGTCGCAGTGGAGCAATGATTTCATCCACGATGCCGCGCAGTCCCATGACATCGATCGCCGTCACGACCTGGGAGACCTGTTCGTTGTTTGCCTTGGCCAACGCATTCTGCAGGGCGCGAAACTCGGGCGACTGGGGTTTGGGGGTGGTCGATTTCATGTGTGGCTGACTCTGCTCTCAGGTCGCCAATGCGCGCAGTCGCTCATTGCGAGCTGCCATGGCTCGACCGATCGTTTCGCTCCGTGACGTTGCATCAAGACCTATGGGACGGCGGTTCGCGGAGCCATCTCCCGGCGAAGCCGCCCATTCTGCAGCCTCCCGGGGAAGGCTCGGTACCAGTCGTGCCATCTGCACCAGCGCTCCGTGCCGGTCTGCCGGGCCTTCGGCGCATTGCCACAGTCCGTACACCGGTTCCCAACCATCGAGCAGCCACTCCGGCCGGGTCATGCACTGCCTGATCGGTTCCGGCGTTCTGGCGATTGCGTGCAGCAGGCCCACAGGATCGCCGACCAGGCCACGTGCCGTTGCCAGTGCCGCACCCGCAGCCGACCTCGCATGTTCGGCCGCGGCCAGAATCAGGTCCGCAAGGTCTGAGTTCGTGTCCGCGACCATGTCGCAAAGCCACAGGTTGAGATCCAGGCTGAGGGATGCGAGTCGTTCCATCATTCGAGCCGCGCGCCCGGGGGGCGGCTGCCCAGTGAGACCTACTGACAGCAACCCTTCGGCGAGCGTGCTCAGGGCTGCTGCAACCGATCTCGGCTGGATTCCCAGACGGGAAGCCAGTTGCACCGCCATTTGCCCGACTTCCAGCGGCCCGCTGAACTGCGGCCCGAGTTGGCGTGCCAGGGCTGCGAGCATCGTTGTTTCGATCTGCTGCCGGTCTCGCTTGTCCGCCTCAGCAAGGGCAAGTGCTGCTGCCATGGCCTCCCGCCCCGCCAAGCCGCTCGCGGCAACCTCGCGTGCCGCATCCCGCACGGATGCCGGCGTGATGTGCGGCAGGGTCGAGATTTTCTGATTAAGCCTTGTGTCGTGCACACTCGGTCGGCACAGCGCACCCAGTGCATTGCATGCCAGGATGTACACGCCGGGAGCGCCGCTGGGATTGAGCATGACCAGTTCGGTGCCACCTTGCTCGGCCTCGCGGACCCTCGCGCCGGCCAGCAACGGCGTGGTGAACGGGACCGCAACGCCGCGCTCGCGGAAAGTCGACGCCCGGTAATCGCGGACGGCGAGCGACGCGGACGCCGGGCTGGGTTGGAACGCCATGATTGCCCGGCATGGTGCACCACTGGCATGAACGAACGGTTTGCAGGCGCGATGTCAGGCGACCGGAAAATCGTCCAGCGCCGGTCGGCCGGTGACGTGGCGCCAATGGTGCCAGAGCAGCCGCGCTGCCAGCGCGCGCGCGGGCCGCCATGCGTCTGCCAGGGCGCGCAGTTGGATCGGGCCGGGGCGTGCCTCCAGACCCTTGAGATGCGCGGCGGAAGCGGCCAGGGCGACATCGCCGGCCGGGAACACGTCGTGCCGGCCGAGCGCGAACAGCAGATAGACCTCCGCCGTCCACCGGCCCAGGCCGCGCACCGACGCAATTGCCGCAACCGCTGCCTCGTCGTCCATGGCGGCAATGGCGACGGGATCCAGCGTTCCGTCCAGGAACGCGGCAGAAAGCACGCGGGCGTGGGCAACTTTTGGCCGCGACAGGCCGGCGGCGCGCAGCACGTCGTCGGACAGAGCCAGCAACCCTGCCGGTTCAAGGGCCCCGCCGATGGCACGCAGCCTTCCCCAGATCGCGGCTGCCGCCTGGTTGCTGATCTGCTGCGCGACAATCGCCTGCAACAGGCCGGGAAACCCCGGTGCCCGGGTGCGCCACGGTAGCGGGCCGGCACGCGCCTCGATGCCGGCCAGGTCGGTGTCGCTGGCGATCAGGCGATCGAGCGCGGCTCGGGCGGCGGCGGGCGGATGCGGAAACGTCACGCCCGCCGTTCTAACCAATCAGCCGGCGCGGGTCACCCGGCCGCTGTGCGGGTCCATCGCGAACCGCGCGATCACCGAGCCGTCCGATGTGGCAAGGGCGAACCCGACCGATCCGTCCGGTGCAGGCGCCACCTCCACCACCTTCCAGCTATGATTGCCGTTCCACAACAGAAAACCCTCGGCGATCTTCTGCACATCGGCTGGGGCAAGCTTGCGATCCTCCTGGCGATAGACCAACGCGAAGGTCCGCAGTCCCCCCAGTCGGCGGTCGCGCGCGGCCCTTGACTGCTGCCCCCTCATCCAGCCCATCCAATGCGGACGGGCAGGTTGCGGCGAGACATCCTGTGCTGCCGGCGGGGACGCCGGTTGTGCGTCGGCGATCAGCACGCCGGCGCCGGTCACGCCAATGGCCAACACCGCCACGGCGCCGAGTATGGTTTTTCTCATTCCCGTCTCCCAAATCGTGATCGCCTGACCAGCGATCCGCCACAGGATGGGTGGCCATGTTTGCGCTTATGTGTCAGGCGCGCGACGAAGTGCGACGGAATGCAAGCGACACTGCCGGAGGCCGCGGCGAATGCCTATGCTTCGGGTCATGGAACAAATGCCTCACATCCTGGTTGTGGACGACGATCGGGAAATCCGCGATCTGCTCGCGCGTTTCCTGGAGGAAAAGCACCGCATGCGGGTCACCGCGGTGCGCGACACCAGGGAGGCTCGCCGTGCCTTCGCCAACGGCCACTATCACCTGGTGGTGCTGGACCTGATGCTGCCAGGCGAGGGCGGGCTGGACTTTGCGCGCTGGCTGCGCAGCCAGTCCGATGTGCCCATCGTCATGCTGACCGCAATGGGCGAGGAGACCGACCGCATCATTGGACTCGAACTCGGCGCGGACGATTATGTGCCCAAGCCGTTCAGCCCCCGGGAGCTGCTCGCGCGGATCCGCGCCGTGCTGCGCCGCGCCGGCGATGCCCCGGAGCATCGCGCTGATGCGGCGGGCCGCAATCTCCGCTTCGCCGGCTGGACCCTGGAGCCGACGCGCCGCCGCCTGCTCAACCCCGAGGGTGCCGAAGTGGCGCTGACCGGTGGCGAGTACGACCTCCTGCTCGCACTGTTGGAGCGCGCCAACCGCGTGCTGACGCGCGACATGCTGCTGGACCTGTTGCGCGGCCGCCAGGCCGGGCCGTTCGACCGCGCGATCGACGTCGCGGTCAGCCGGCTGCGGCGCAAGCTGGAGGACGACGGCCGCAACGCCCAGCTCATCAAGACGGTGCGCGGTGGCGGCTACGTCCTGGCGGCGACGGTCGAGCGCGCATGAACCTGCGTCTCTGGCCACGCAGCCTGGCCGCGCGGACGGCGGTCGTCCTGCTGGTGGGCCTGGCCGTGGTGCAGGTGGCGGGCCTGACAATCCACGCGCTGGACCGTCTCGACGTCCAGCACATCGCCCAGGCGCGCGATGTTGCCGTGCGTGTGGTCGGCATCTACCGGGCCGTGATGATGAGCCCTCCGGCGCAACGTCAGACGGTGCTGGCGGAGGTTACGCCCGGCCTCGTGGCCGAGCTGGCGCCGAACCCGCCGGCCGACGAGTTGCCGGATGTGCTGCCGGTCCGCCAGCGCCTGCTCCGGGTGAATCTGAACCTGGTGTCGCTGCTCGGCGTGCCGCGGTGGCGCGAGATCCGCATCCTGGGAGATCTGGAGCGGCACCGGGTGATCGTCGCTCTCCATCTGCCGGACGGCCCGTGGCTGAATGTTTCGGTGGCGGTCGAGCCGGCGCGGCCCTGGCATTCGCCGACCTTCCTGGCCGCCTTCCTGCTGATGACCGCCGCCGCAGCCGGGCTGACGCTATGGGCGGTGCGACGGCTGACCGCACCGGTGCGCACGCTCGCCATCGCGGCAGAGGCGCTGGGTCGCGACGTGAACGCCCCTCCACTGCCGGAGGATGGCCCGCTGGAGGTCGCCACCGCGGCGGTGGCGTTCAACACCATGGCCGCCCGCATTCGCCGCTTCGTCGAGGGCCGCACGGAGATGCTCACCGCGATCGGCCACGACCTGCGCACGCCGATCACTCGGCTGAAGCTGCGCACCGAATTCGTCGAGGACGAAGAGCAGCGGGCGAAGATGCTGGCCGATCTGGAGGAGCTGGAGGCGATGATCTCCGCCACTCTGGCGTTCGGGCGCGACGCACAGACGACCGAAGCAGTGACATCGCTGGATCTGCCGGCGCTGCTGCGCACCGTGCTCGACGAGGCGGGGGACGCGCGTCCGGATGTGGTGGAGAAGCTGGCCTATGAGGGCCCGCCGCATTTGACGGTGCGTGCCCGGCCGCTTGCGATGAAACGGGCGCTGGCCAATCTCGTGTCCAATGCGGTGGCCTATGGCGGCGGCGCGCAAGTCCGGCTGCTGGCCCCGGTCGATGGTATGCTCACGATCGAGGTGGAGGATGACGGCCCAGGCATCCCACCGGCCGAACTGGAACGGGTATTCGAGCCGTTCCACCGCTGCGAGCCGTCCCGCAGTCGCGAGACCGGCGGCGTCGGCCTCGGCCTGCCGATCGCGCGCAATATATTCCGTGCTCACGGAGGGGATGTGACGCTGGCCAATCGCCCGATGGGCGGCGCCAAGGCCAAGGCCGCGATTCCAGCGTGAAGCATGGTGACGCTGTGAGTGTGGCCATTGGGTCCCCGCTTTCGCGGGGGCAGGCTCTGACGCGCGAAATGGCCCGTCGCCATCGCCTCGCTCAAGGCCGCGCCACAACCGGCACAGAGCTTGGGGAAGTGTTCGACCGTGGCGTCAGGGCTTTCGCTGCGGCTCAGCGTTTTGCCCGAGAAGGCTGCCGACGCGGACCGGATTCTTCTTCAGACCGTCGCCGGACGGCGGCTTGCCGCTGTTCAGCCCAAGCCGGCGTTCAAGCTCCGCCGCCCGGGCGAGCAGTGCGGCGTTTTGTGCCCGCAATTCCGCGACCAGCGCCCGATAGTCAGAGACGTCAGTTGCGTGGTCCTCCGGTCCGTGATCGCCCGCGGCCGGTGTCATCGACACCTTGATTCATGCCGCACCGCGGTCAGTCAACCGCTATTTTTTGCAGCACTCTACCTGGGCAGTCGCTGTTGAGGTAGTGAGCCCCCGAAGCAACGGGAGCGCACACTCACTCACCCAACATCGGCTACCGCAACGGCACGCACCGCGAGATTGGTGTAGCCGCAATGGCTCGATGACGCGGATTGAACCGGGGCCGCCTGCTCCTTATGGTGCACCGATGGTGCAGCGCCTGTCCCGCAGCGAGTTTCACAGTTGGGCTGCCAACCAGCCCAGGGGGGCGTTTCGAACGCGTGGCGGGGACGCCGATTGCCATGGCGCCGGAACGTTGGGTGCATGCACGCCTGAAAGCTCGCATCTGGCGGGCGCTCGATCGGGAAATCCGTGCAGCCGGCCTGCCGTGCCAAGCCGCCCCTGACGGAATGACCGTGGAAATTGACGACGACACCGACTACGAGCCCGACGCGTTGGTGAACTGCGGCGATCCGATCCCCGATGAAGCGACCGCTGCGCCGAATCCTGTGGTCATCGTGGAGGTGCTGCCGCCACGGACAGAAGGTCTGGATGCCGGCGGCAAGCTGGCGGACTATTTCCGGCTTCCCTCGGTGCAGCAGTACCTGCTGGTGCGACCGTTGCGCCGAGAGATCATCCAGCATTCTCGCGTCGGCGAGCGGATCGAGACGCGCATCATCCGGTCCGGCGGCATTGAACTCGATCCTCCGGGCATTCGGTTGAGCCTCGACGAGATTTACGGGGATTGACGCTGACCGCCGAGGACGAACTCCGCCGTCTGCTCGACATCATGGCGGCGCTTCGCGACCAGGCCAGCGGCTGTCCCTGGGACAAACTGCAAAGCTTCGACACCATCGCGCCGTACACGATCGAGGAAGCCTACGAAGTCGCCGACGCGATAGCGCGGCACGATCTGCCGTCGCTGCCGGACGAACTCGGCGACCTGCTGTTCCAGGTCGTCTATCACGCGCGGATGGCCGAGGAAGCCGGCCTGTTCGGATTTGCCGATGTAGCCCGGACGATTGCCGACAAGATGGTTCGCCGCCACCCGCATGTCTTTGACAGTGCGGCAATCCAGGACACGGCGACGCAGAACGGGGCCTGGGAGGCGCACAAGAGCGCCGAACGCGCGGCCAGGGCGGAGACTGGCACACTTGCCGGCGTTCCTGCCGGGCTCCCTGCCCTGACGCGTGCGGCCAAGCTGACCGCCCGGGCCGCCCGTGTCGGCTTCGACTGGCCGGACGCCGATGCCGTGCTGGACAAGCTCGATGAAGAGGTTGCCGAACTGTGCGCGGAACTGCCTTCCGGCGATCCTGCACGGCTCGCCGACGAGGTTGGCGATCTGTTGTTCGTCCTGGCGAACCTTGCCCGCAAGCTGGATCTCGATCCCGAATCCTGCCTGCGCCAAGCGAACCTGAAGTTTCTAAATCGGTTCAATAAAATGGAGCAAGTTGCTGATAGAGCTGGAAAAGACTTATCTGAGATGTCACTCGAAGATATGGAAGAATTGTGGCAAAAAGTAAAGCAGAATGAGCGTCTTGCAGGGTAGTTTTCATGTCAGACCCTGATTGGCGGAAGCTCAACCGGGCGAACTGGGACGAACGTGTCCCCATTCACCTCGCCGCTCCGATCTACGACCCTGTTCCGCTGCGCGCGGGCCTAGCCAAAATGAATGCGATCGAGGAAGCCGAGCTTGGGCCGATCAACGGATTGCGTCTGCTCCACCTCCAGTGCCACTTCGGCCGCGATACTCTGATCCTCGCGCAGCGTGGCGCCACCGTGGTTGGCCTCGACTTCTCCCCGCCGGCGATTGTGGCGGCGCGCGCTCTCGCTGGCCAACTCGGCCTCGCAGACCGCGCCCGCTTCGTCGAGGCCGACCTTTACGATGCCCCGCATGCAATCCCCGAACCGGGATCGTTTGACCGCGTCTATGTGACCTGGGGCGCCCTCTGCTGGCTGCCCGACATTGCCGAATGGGCCCGGATCGTGGCGTATTTCCTCAAGCCCGGCGGTTCGCTGTATCTGGCGGAAGGCCATCCCGCGGCACTGGTGCTCGACGATGCGGTTCCCCTGCCGAACGGGCTTCCAGGGTTCTTCGTGCCGTACTTCCACAGCGATCCGCTGGTGCTCGACGACGCAAGGGACTACGCCGACCTCAATGCGCGGCTTGCCAATGCGCGGACCTGCGAATGGATCCATCCGCTCGGCGCCGTCGTCACGGCGCTGATTTCCGCTGGCCTGCGGCTCGATTGGCTGCACGAGCATGACGCCATCACGTGGCGCATGTTCATGTGCCTGACCGAAGGTTCCGACGGCCTATATCGCTGGCCAGACACACCTTGGCTGCCGCTTGCCTACTCGTTGTGGGCCACGCGGCCCGACCCTGGGATCAACACAGCCTGATCCGCATCGACAGCGTGCGCCGGTCTCCAGGCGGGATCAGCATCAGCCCTGGCTTGTCGCGGAACTCGCCATCGAAGTCGGTCGGGCTGGCCATGCCGTGCCAAGGCTCGATGCACACGAAATCGCCGCCGTCGCGCGACCAGATGCCGAGTTGTTCGAACCCCTCCCAGGCCACCTCGATCGCCGGAGCGCCGGAGGCTGTGTAGCGCACCGATCTGCTGGCCGGCTGGGTCAGGATCACCGCATCTGCTGAGAACAGCGCGGGATCGAGAGCGAGCGCCTGCCCCGCGATCGGTGTCGGTTCGGGCTCTGGCTTCAGCAGGCCGCCATCCAGCCGATGCACCGGCGCCGTCTCGGGTTCGGCGAATTCCAGCAAATGAGCGTCCTTGTCCAACCCCTCGACGAGGGGCCAGACGAAGGCAGGATGTGCCCCCAGTGAGGCCGGCAGAACCTCGCGTCCGGGATTGGCCACGGTGAACGTGGTCTCCAGGGCATCATCGTCCAGGGCAAAGGCGATCTCGAGGCGGAACGCAAAGGGATAGGCCGCGCGCGTTCCCGCATCCTCGTGCAGCACGAGACGACAGGCGGTTGTGCCGCGGTTCAGCCAGGCAAAGCGCCGGTCGCGTGCAAACCCATGCTGCGGCAGGTGATACGACCTCCCCTGATGCCGCAAACGATCGTCCTTCAGGCGTCCGACGATCGGAAACAGCACGGGCGCGTGGCGTGGCCAGACCGGCCCCGCCTGCCACAGCATTTCCCCGCCAGCCGCGTCGCGCAGTGAGCAGAGTTCCGCGCCGTCCGACTTTATCGCTGCGGACAGCGTGCCATTCGACAATACGTGCCGATCCATCATCTGAGAGTCAGTCGTGCTTGGCCACTGCCTGGATATGCCAGGATAGTGTCCCGATCAAGCCTGATGACCGGCAACGCCCGTCCGCACTGTGCAGTTTGATCCGCTGGTTTCCCACTACCGTGGGGGCGAACAGATATCGCAGCCATAAAGATATGGCAGCCATATCGGCTTCGCGCGGCAGTTTTTACATCAATACGAAAGTACCGTGACCGGCCCGGCTCACGCACTCAATTCCTCCCGAACAGCCGCCTCCAGATCACGCATCCGGAACGGCTTGCGCAGGAACCTCCGCTCGACTTGTTGGGAAACGAAATATCCGGAGATCAGAATGATCTTGAGAGTCCTTTGGCGCTTCGTCGCGAGGTTGGCCAGCTCGATTCCGGACATGTCGGGCATGCGGATATCCGAAATGATCATGCGCAGATCAGGCGTCCGTTCTTGCAATTCGAGGGCCTCTCTCCCGCCACGCGCCTGCAGAACGTCATAGCCCAGATCCTCAAGGAACTCCGCGACGATGGATCGAACCTCCGGATCGTCATCCACGACCAGGATCTTTGGGCCAACCGTTCGGCCGGCTGCGGTTCTGGCGCTCGCGCTATGCGTCAAGGTCTGCACGTCTTTCCCCACGAGATTGAAGGTGGTCCAGACCACCCAGCCGAACCTCGAATGACCCGCGAAATCAACCTCGCCGCGAACGGCCCGCGTGCATAGCACCGGCGCACATCGACGGCCCATCCCGATTCCAGGGAGGAACAATTGCAGGTCATCACAAAGCCGTGAAAGCGGAATTTACAGACGACATAAAGCAACTCGACGGGTCTGCCAATCCATGCGATTTCTTCGGTATAGCGGAAAACCCGCGCAACGGTGGAGGCGAATGAATACCGCAGCCAGTCAGGGGCCGCTGGCCCGCTTCAAGGTGCTTGATCTGTCCCGCGTGCGCGCCGGTCCCACCGCGGTGCGCCAACTCGCCGACTGGGGTGCTCACGTCATCAAGGTGGAATCGCCCGAGGGCGACGCCGGGATGGGGGGCGAACGCCATGGGCCGGACTTCCAGAACCTGCACCGCAACAAGCGGAGCATGACGCTGAACCTGAAGTCTCCCGAGGGTGTTGCGATACTGAAGCGCCTGGCGAGCCACGCGGATGTGCTGGTCGAGAACTACCGCCCCGACGTCAAGTTTCGCCTTGGCATCGACTATGCGACCTTGCGGCAAATCAATCCTCGGCTGGTGTATGCCAGCATATCGGGCTTCGGGCAGGACGGACCATATCGCGAACGTCCGGGCTTCGATCAGATCGCGCAGGGTATGGGCGGCCTGATGTCGATCACCGGCCTGCCCGGGCAGGGTCCAGTGCGCGTCGGCATTCCGGTGGCGGATCTGACGGCCGGCATCTTTTGCGCGATGGGCATCCTGGTTGCGCTGCTGGAACGGGAGCAATCCGGCGAGGGGCAGTGGGTGCAGAGCAATCTGCTGGCGGCGCAGATTGCCATGCTGGACTTCCAGGCGGCGCGCTGGCTGATCGGACACGAGGTGCCTGGGCAGGCCGGCAACGACCATCCGACCAGCATTCCAACCGGCGTGTTCCAGACCGCCGATGGCTATATGAACATCGGTGCCGCAGGCGAGGCGATCTATCGGCGCTTCTGCAAGGTGATCGATGCGCCGCAACTCGTGAGCGATCCGGACTTCGCGACCAATGCGGATCGCTCGAAGAACCGCGCAAGACTGCACGAGGCGATCGGCGCGATCACGCGTGGGCGCACCACCGCGGCGTGGATCGAACTGCTGAACGAGGCGGGCGTGCCGTGCGGGCCGATCTACCAGATGAACGAGGTGTTTGCCGATCCGCAGGTACGCCACCTGAACATCACGCGGCATGTGCAACATCGGGTGCTTGGCGACCTGGAGGTTGTCGGGCAGGCGATCGAGCTTTCGCGCACGCCGTGGAGCGTGCGCAGCGCGTCGCCGGAGCCGGGTGAACATACCGATGAGGTGCTCCGCGAGTTGGGCTATGACGAAGCAGCGATATCGGAGCTGCGCGAACGCAAGGTGGTATGATGATCGCGGCGGACGCGGAGCCTTTCAGCGGGGGATTGTCGTGTACCGCGTTGTCGTCGTGGTGCGTGGCTGGACGGCAGAGATCGCAATCGGCTCGGCGGATTCCAGGCGTGGCTTGCCCTGCCCTTCCCAGATCCAGTACTTGTTGTCGCGCGAGCCGTTCACCGCAACGACCTTGTGGTCGCCGTTGCGATCGATGGCATGGATGGTCACCCGACTGATCAAGCCTCCCTTGAGCGCACGCATGTCCTCGGCTGCTTCATGGACCGCGTCCGACACGCTGGCGCCGGCCTTCATGTAAAGCACGATGGAGCGCGCAGTACAGCAGCGGATGGCCATCTCACCCGCACCCGTGCACGCGGCGGCGCCGTAGCGTGTATCGGCATAGGATCCCGCGCCGACGATCGGGCTGTCGCCGAGCCGGCCGGGATATTTCCAGCCCCATCCTGACGTGCTGGTGCCGGTGCAGATATTGCCGGCGCTGTCCTGCGCCAGAAACACGGTCGTGTCATGGCCCACTTCCGGATCGATTGCGTGGCGACAGAGTTGCGCCAGCGGTGTGTCCGGCCAGGCGCGCTTCTGCTCCTCGGGAACTTCGTTGTCGAACCATGCCTGCCAAGCGCGGCGGGAATCATCGATCAGGTTGTCCGCCGGTTCGGCGCCGATCTCGCGGGCGAAGCGGGCAGCCCCCTGCCCTACCAGCAATTCGTGCGGCAGCCTGCGCATGATCTCGCGCGCGACGCTGATCGGATGCAGGTGGCCTTGCAGTGCACCAACGGCACCGGAACGCAGCGTCGTGCCGTCCATCATGCAGGCATCCAGTTCCATCTCACACAGCAGGTTTGGCCAGCCGCCTCGGCCAACAGTGCGCACGGACGGATCGGCCTCGATGAGGCGAATGCCCGCCTCGATCGCGTCGAGCGCGTGGTGTCCCTCGGCGAGCAGTTGGGCAGTGGTCGGGGCGCCCAGCGTGCCTTCATTGTTGGTGACCAGGATCATGGTCCAGTCGTCCTTTTTGACAGTAAGGAAGAAGTATTCACCGCAGAGGCGCAGAGTTTGGGGAGGCACGGTGCAAACTCTGCGCACTCTGCGCCTCTGCGGTGAATTTTTCTTCTTGCTTCATGCCAGCACAGAAATTCCGTTCATATGACGCCCTCCTCCGCAAGCCGCTCCACGTCGCCGCGCGACCGGCCGAGCAATTCGGTGAGCACCCACATATTGTCCTCGCCATAGCACGGCGCGCCGCGGTCGGTCGGGCCGCCGATATAGGCCGGCGTCGCGCTGAACTTCATCGGCAGTTCGTAAATCGGCCAGGTGCCGATCTTCGTGCCGGTGACTTCGGTGAGCCATTTCAGATGGCGAAGCTGCGGATCATGGTCGCAGCGATCTTCGGCGTTCTGACACACGCCGGCCGGCACACCCGAGCGCTGCAGGCGCATCATGCAATCATACGGGTCTTGCGTGCGCGTCCAGGATTCCACCAACGCATCGAGCGAATCCTGATGCGCCATCCGGTGTTCCAGCGTGTCAAATCTGCGATCGTCCAGCCACGCCCCCTGCCCTGCCGCCTGCGCCAGCGCGTGCCACTCCGCATCGGTGAAGCAGGCGATGGCGATCCAGCGATCGGTCCCGGCGCAACGGTAAGCACCATGCGGTGCCGCCGGCTTGTACGGCGAGCGGTTGCCGTAGCGCCGCCACTCCCGTTCATTCGCAGACCAATCGAGAACCGTAGTGCCAGTCAGGAACAATCCCGATTCGCACTGCGACGCGTCGATCCACTGGCCCTCGCCGGTGCGCTCGCGATGATACAGCGCGCCAAGCAACGCCAGCGCGTAGCCATAGGCGCCCATCCAGTCGAGGAAGGAATATCCCCAGCCGACCGGCATCGCTGGCTCGGGCAGGCCCGACATGTCGCCCTGCCCGCCGAACGCCGCGGCGACCGGACCGACGGTGCGCATCCGTCCATACGTCCCATGCACGCCCATGCCGGATTGCTGGATGTAGATAATGTCCGGCCGGATGCTCTTCATCACGTCGTAGCCAAACCCCAGACGGTCCAGCACGCCGGGCGAAAACCCCTCGGCTACGACATCGCAAATGCGCAACATGTCCTTGGCGATCTGCAATCCCTTTGGATGACGGATGTTCAACGAGATGCCGCGCTTGCCGGCATTCTTGTTGTTGAACTGGCCGCCCATGTCGTGGTCCCTCACGCCCGGCAGCGGGCCGGTCGCGGCATCGCGCGCCGCACGGCCACCCACAGGGGCCATCGCCGCTAGCCGCGTGTCGGGATTATCCTTCCATTCCACCTTGAAGCTCTCCGCACCCATCGCGGCGAGGAAGCGCGTGCCGCCGGCCGACGCAAGGAACCATGCGAAGTCGAGAATCCTCACGCCCTGAAGCGGGAACGGCTTGCTGTGCAGCGCCGAGAGTTTTGGTGCCTGGACTTTGCGCGGTTCCGCCGGAACGCTCGGTCGCCGCGTCGCCTCAGCCAGCACAGCCGCAGTGTCCTCGCCCAGCAACGGCGCGCGCCGTCCAACCTGCCAGCTCGTCTTCGTGCTGAGCCACTTGCTGGTCGGATAGCGGAAGCTTCGGCCATGCTCCGGATGATGCACGTCGGCGAAGCTCTTGCGTTTCAGCCAGTGCTCGTCGAGCGCATTCTCGTGCGGCTTGCGCAACGGTGCCCAGAGCAGACCGGCATCCTGCGCCTCGCGCCACGGCATGTCGGCATAGGTCCACGCGCGGATGAAGCGCTGCACAACGTCCAGCATGTGCGCCCGCGTCTCGTCGCCGGCCTGCGAACCGGGAACCTGGCGTGCCTCCAAATCGGCATCCGGCGGCGGCGGCTGAAGGTCCGCCTGCATGCCGTATTTCGACAGCAGTGGTACCAAATTCTTCAGGTCGCGCGCGCCCATGCCGTGCGTGATGAACCAGCGGCCGTCCTTGGTGTGGCTGATCGACGGCGAGTGGTTCGGCGTCTCTGCTGCATGCCGATTGGTCATCCGCCAGATTGGCACGCGCCGCATCACCCAATGCATGATGTCGAGCTCTGGGTTCTTCGACACCGCCTCGTGCACCGCGACGGACACATCCTGCCCCTGACCGCTGCGATGCCGATGGATCAGCGCGGCGATGATGCCGGTGGCAAGCTGCTCGCCCGCAATGTGGTAGGCGTGCCAGATCTGCGGCGCGATCGGTGGCGTATCGTATTCCAAATTGGGATCGGGATCGTAGCCGCAATTCATCATGATGCCGCCGAGCGCGAGGTGGATCAGATCGGAGCTTTTGAAATCCTTCCACGGTCCGTCATCGCCGAACGGCGTCATGCGCGCGGTGACCAGCGACGGGAAACGCGCGCTGACCGCGCCACGGTCCAGACCGAGCGCCTCGTTCAGCGCGCCGCAGCTCGCGTCCAGCAAGACGTCCGCGCCATCGAGCAGACGCAGCATGTGCTCGCGCGCGGGAGGCTCGCGCAGATCAAGCACCACCGACTTCTTGTTGCGGTTATAGTTCCAGAAGAACAGCGACCGCTCGGGGCCGGGGCGATCTTCGAGGTATCGGCCGATCCGCCGTGTTGCATTGCCCTCCGGCGGCTCGATCTTCACAACTTCGGCGCCAAGTCCGGCTAGCAGCAGGCCGGTGTATTCTGCCCGTTCATCGGCGACCTCGATCACACGCAGCCCGGCCAACATCCCCGGCCCGGCATTGCCCATCATTTCACCGGGCCCGCACGCGATTTCGCTGGCGTCCGACACGCTGCTCCGTCCTCCCGACGTCATGCCCGGGCTTGTCCCGGGCATCTGGTTCAGCACAGTGCCGCGCGAGATGGCCGGGTCAAGCCCGGCCATGACGACGAGGTGAGGTCCGACCATGACGAAGCGGTGAGATCTCGCCTTGACGAATAAGGGCACACGGCCGGTTCCACTTGTTGTCATCCTCGCGAAAGCGGGGACCCAGGCGGCAACTGGGTCCCCGCTTTCGCGGGGATGACAATTACCGAAGCAGGTCCGCTGACAACTGACGCAGTTAATTCGGAGCAGTTCCTAAGTCAGGCTTGCCCCTGAGCGGACGGCCGCGTCCGCGCCAGCATCTCCAGCAAAATCGCATGGAACTGCTCCGGCGCCTCATACGCCACCCAATGTCCGGCACCCGGGATCATGCGCACATCGGCATTCGGCCGCAGTGCGCGCAGTGCCGCCACGCGCTGGGGCGCGCGCGGATTGGCGGGTGCATCGAGCTCGCCCCAAATGCCGTTCACCGGCACATGCACCTGCGCGATTGCCCGCTGCAACGCGCCGCTGCGCGACAGCGTCGGGGTCTTCAACCGCGAGTGCCGCGTGTTCCACTCCTGGATCGCCAACGCCAGCTCGTCGATCTTTGCCGGATCTGCAATCATCAGGCGGTTCAGATTGGTCCGATGCGCGGCGACGCGCTCCTCGCCGCCCAGGTGCCGCACCTTCATGAGCTCGACAGCGCTGCCAGCCGGTCCCACGCCGCTCGAACCGACGATCGTCACCGAGCGCACACGCGCCCCATGGATCGCTCCGACGCAACTCGCCATCGTGCCGCCGAAGGAGAACCCCGCGACGTCGTATTGCGCATCCGCACCCAGCACGATGTCGATGCCGCGCGCCACGATCTCCGCGACATGCGCCGCATCGTCACCTGCCGGAGGGAATGCGGACTGGCCGAGCCCCGGCAGGTCCGGCACCAGCAGCCGGTAGTCGCGCGACAGCACGTCGATGTTGTGCGCCCAGTGCCGCCACGATCCCGCGCCGCCGTGGAACAGCACCAGCACCGGCCCTTCCCCCCACGACCGCCACGCCATCGTTCCGTCCCCGCACGGCGTGTCCGTTCGCACCGCGGTCAGTTCGAGCCGGTCGAGAAATGCTGCCGGCCCTAGTTCGATCCGATCGTTCATCCTGTTTCCATTTGCGGATATTCGTGGAAGGCTAGGGACGCCGCCGGGACAGCGTCAAGGTCGGGCTCACTTGTTACGGAACGCAACGCGCAATGACGATTGTCTTTATCGGCGACATCCACCAGCAATGGCAGCTTGTGGAGCGTGGACTTGAATCGCTCGATCCCCTTCCCAAGGCGGCCATACTGCTCGGCGACCTCCAGTGCGATCGGCCGCTGGACGAACTGGCGGCGCCACTGCTCGATCGCGGCATTGCTGTACACTGGATCTTCGGCAACCACGACAACGACGGCGGCCCCGAGATGTGGGCCAACCTCGTCGAGCCGCAACGCAACCCGCGCACCACCCAGGGCGCGCTGCACGGCAGGGTCACAGAGATCGCCGGCGTGCGCATCGCCGGGCTCGGCGGCACATTCCGTCCGCGCATCTGGGAACCGCCGGATCCGCCTCGCGTGCATCGCCGCGAGCAACTGCCCGAGGATCTGGCCGAAATCGGCGCCGGCTGGCGCGATGATCACATCGCCGCGTTGGTCCATTCGCTCGGCGCCACGGCCATCTGGCCGGAGGACTACGACGAACTCGCGGGCCAGCGCGCCGATATCCTGGTGACACACGAGGCGCCGCGCAGCCATCCCGCCGGCAACGCGGCGCTGGACGCACTGGCACGCGCCATGGGTGCCAGCCTGATCGTCCACGGTCATCACCACGTGACCTACCGCGCCGTGGCGAAGGACGGGCTGCGCGCAATGGGTGTCGCGGCCGCCTGGGGTGCCAACATTGACGGCGAACCGCTCTGGCCAGGCGAGGCGCCGCGCCACCTTGGGCAGCTCATTGGGGGATGGTCGCTTGAGGCGGAGGCGGTGAACCAGTAAGACGCTACTAAACCGGAGGCACAAGAAAGCGGTGAACGCTGAAGTACTGGTCGAAAATGTCCTGAACGCGCTCACTGCCGGCCTCACCATCGGCTGCATCTACGGCCTGATGTGCATCGGTTTGGGGCTGATCTTCGGCATCATGCGCATCGTCAATTTCGCGCAGGGCGAGCTGCTGATGCTCGGCATGTACGCCAGCCTGTATCTGGTGACCGGCGGCGGCGTGCTGGCATTCCTGGGTCCGTATTTCGGCCCGTTCGTCGGCGCGCTCTGCGCCGGGCCGATCGTGTTCGCCGGTGGCGCGCTGCTGCACAAATTCCTGATCTCGCGCGTATCCGGCCTGCGCACGGCGGGCAGTCTCGACGATGGCCATTTCGGCCAGTTGATCATCACGCTCGGCATCTCGCTGATCCTGCAGAATGGCGGGCTGATCCTGTTTGGCTCCACGCCGGAAACCGTGCGCACGCCCCTCGCATCCCGCGCCTTCGAGATCGGCCCCATCATCGGCGACGCCACCGTCTTTCTCAACAAGGCACGCCTGATCGCGTGTGTGGTCGCGATCATCACGGCGATTACGTTGTATCTCGTGTTGGAATACACCCGCCTGGGCAAGTCGCTGCGCGCCGCGGCCGACAATCCGACGGCGGCAACCTACATGGGCATCGACGTCGACCGCGCCTACCGCATCGCCTTCGCGCTTGGCTGCGGCATCACCGCGGTCGCCGGCGGCCTGATGGCCACCTACCTGTCCTTCGGTCCGTTCATCGGCCTCGACTACGTCATCATCATGTATTCCGGCGTCGTATTGGGCGGCATGGGCAGCATCCTCGGCGCTTTCTGGGGCGGGCTTACCGTCGGCTTCGTGCAGCAATGCTCATCGCTGGTGCTGCCGCCGCAATTGCAGAACGCCGCGATCTTCGTCGTGTTCCTGCTCATCGTGATGCTGCGCCCGCAAGGCTTGTTCGGCCGTTCGGCGGAACGCGCATGAGACAGGGTGCAAAAACGCGGCTGCGACGTGACGGCATCGCGCTTGCCGTTCTCACAGTGGCTTACCTTGCTGTCTCCGTTTTGGTCACCAACAGCTACTATCAGCTGATCCTGACCCTGGTGCCGATCTGGGCAGTATTCGGGGTCTCGTGGAATATCCTGTCCGGCTATGGTGGCCAACTTTCCTTTGGCCACGCGTCGTTCTTCGGCATCGGCGCATACACTGTGACGCTTGCACTGGTCTATTGGAATTTGACGCCGTGGATCGGCATTCCGTTCGGCGCGGTGCTGGGTGCCATCGCGGCGATCGTCATCGGCACGCCGACGTTCCGTCTGCGCGGACACTATTTCGCGCTGGCGATGCTCGCCTATCCGCTGTTCATCCTTTACGTGCTGCAATACCTTGGCTTCCAGGAAGTCTCGCTGCCCATGCATCGGGAGCACCCAGCGGCGTTTCTCGAATTCTCCGATCAGCGCCTTTACACGCTCGTCGCCGTGGGCCTTCTGGTCTGCGGGCTGATCATCTGCATGTTGGTGGAAAACTCACGCTTCGGCCTCGCGCTGATGGCGATCAGACAGAACGAATTGGCAGCCGAGGCGGCGGGTATCGACTCACGGCGCTGGAAGATGCGCGCGCTGATTACGTCCGGCGCCATCGCCGCCACCGCGGGCGGGCTCTATGCGTGTGTGCTGCTTGTCGTGACGCCGGATTCAGTCTTCGGACTTTTGGTTTCCGCGCAACCGGTGGTGGTGACGCTGTTCGGCGGCGTCGTTTCTATCTGGGGTCCAGTGATCGGCGCGGCCATTTTGGTGCCGCTCGCCGAATCATTGAACGCCGAACCCGGCAATATCATTCCCGGCATCCAGGGCGTGGTCTACGGCGCTGCGATCATCCTGATCATCCTGGCCGCGCCCGATGGCCTCTACTGGACCATTCGGGACCGCTTGTTTCGCCGCGCGCTGCCCGAACCCGCGCCGGTGCTTCCCGCAACGCCCGCGCGCCAGGTCGTGCAGCATGGCACCGCCGGGACGGAACTCATGCGCGTCGAGAACCTGTCGCGCTCGTTCGGCGGATTGCGCGCTGTCAGCCAGGTGAGCTTCTCCGTAGCAGAGGGCGAGATCCTCGGCATCATCGGCCCGAACGGTGCCGGCAAGACGACGCTGTTCAATGTGCTGAACGGCGTGCTTACGGCCGATGAGGGCGTTGCGACTCTGGCAGGGCAGTCGATGCTTGGCCGCAAGGTGCACAAGGTCTGCCGCATGGGCGTCGGCCGCACCTTCCAGGTGGTGCGCAGCTTCCCGCGTCTGCCGCTGCTCGACAACGTCGTGGTTGGCGCTTATGGCGCCGGGCTGCCTGACGATGCCGCGCTGGAGGCGGCGGTCGGCGCGCTGGCGCGGGTCGGGCTGCACCGGCAGGCGGGCAGCGCGGCCGGACAGCTTACCAACAAGCAGTTGCGTTTGATGGAACTGGCGCGCGCGTTGGCGGGACGTCCGCGGCTGCTGTTGCTCGATGAGACGCTTGCCGGCCTGGGGCGCGACGAGTGCGACGAGGTATTGGATGTGTTGCAGCGCGTGCGTGAGGACGGCATGACGATCGCGATCATCGAGCACACAATGCACGCGATGATGCGGATCGCCGACCGGTTCGTCGTGCTGGATCATGGCCGCGTGCTGGCGAGTGGCCTGCCGCGCGAGGTGGTGGAGGATCGTGCGGTGATCGAGGCGTATCTCGGTTCCAAATGGCTGGCGCGGCAGAATGCGTAGTGGCCCTCACCCCAACCCTCTCCCGCTGTGCGGGCGAGGGGGCGGAACACCAAGTCCCGAAGCCAAGCTCCCTCGCCCGCGTAGCGGGAGAGGGTTGGGGTGAGGGCCATGCTTGAAGTGCGCAACCTCTCGGTCTCCTACGGCGGCCTTCGCGCGCTACACGATGTGTCGCTGTCCGTGGCCGAGGGCCAGTTCGTTACGGTAGTCGGTCCGAACGGCGCTGGCAAATCCACGTTGTTCAAAACGATCTGCGGTATTTTTCCCCCTGTCGCAGGCACTGTCACCTTCCGCGGCGAGAATCTGCTCGGCCGTTCCGCCGCATCACGCGCGCACCTTGGCATCGCGCATGTTCCCGAAGGTCGCCAGGTGTTCAAGACCCTTACGGTCCGTGAGAACCTTGAGATGGGCGCCTATCCCAAGGCTGCACGTGCGCAATGGCACCACACGCTCGAACGCATCCATACGCTATTTCCAATCCTCGCCGAGCGCGCCACCCAACTTGCCGGCACTCTGTCGGGTGGTGAGCAGCAGATGGTGGCGATCGGCCGCGGGCTCGCTTCGGCGCCGAAGCTGCTGATGCTTGACGAACCATCCATGGGCCTCGCGCCCACGGTCGCCGACACGATCTTCGAGCGCATCTCGCAGATCCACCGGGAAGACGGCGTCACCATCCTGCTGGTCGAGCAGCGCGTCGCCGAGGCGCTGGAACTATCCGACCACGGCTATGTGCTGGAAACCGGCCACATGGTGCTCGACGGAACCTATGAGACATTGCTCGCAGACGACAGAGTCCGCCGCTCATATCTCGGGCTGACCGCAGCCTGAGAACACTTGCAAGGGAGACCGCCACGATGACCAACACATCTTCGATCGGACGCCGAACCGCACTGGGGCTTGGCCTGGCAACCGGCGCGTCGGCACTCACGCCGCGCCGGGCGCGAGCGCAGGCCCCGAAGGAAGCAAAGATCGCCATGCTGGTGCCGCTGTCGGGACCATGGGCGCGGCAGGGCATCCTGGAAAAATTCGGCGCGGAACTGGCGATCGATGACGTCAACAAATCGGGCGGCATAAAGTCTCTGGGCGGCGCCAAGCTCACGCTCATGCAGTACGACACAGGGGATACCGCGGAGAAGGCAAAGGACGCCGCACAGCGCATGCTTGCGCAGGAACCGGACATCGTCGGTGGATTTGGTTGCTGGCTGTCGACCTTTACGCTTGCCGCGACCGAGGTGACCGAGCGCGCGGAACTGCCATGGCTGACGCTGTCGTATTCGGACCTGATCACCAACCGCGGCTTCCATTACGTGTTCCAGTCCTCGCCCACTGCCGATGCGCAGGCCGAGGACCTGCTGCCGATGGTTGTCGAACTGGCGCAGAAGGCAGCCGGCAAGCGACCCACCAAGGCGGCGCTGCTCGGCGACAACACGGCGGCGAGCGTCAGCTTCTACAAGCCGATCCGCGATCATGTGCTGAAGAATTTGAACATCAACCTGGTGAGCGATCAGGTCTACACACCGCCGCTCACCGATGCGACCACATTGATCCAGGGCATCCGATCGTCGCGCCCCGACTTCGTGCTGCTGCAGTCCACCAACGTGCCGGACGACAAGCTGCTGGTGGACAAGTTCGCCGAGTTTGGCCTGACTGCCAGCAAACTGCCGCTGATCGGCGGTGGCGGACACTGGTGCGTGCCGGAGCTGCTCAAAGTTGCCGGCGCCGATAACCTGGAGGGTGTCATCGTCGGCTTGGCCAACTGGCCGGGAAAGAACCAGGCAGAGCTGGCGCAACGTTTTATCGAGCGCACCAAGGAGCCGTGGTTCGGCCATGATTCGATCTTCGCCTATGTGCACGTGATGATCCTGAAGGAGGCGCTGGAGCGTGCCGGCGTCGCCGAGCGGCACAAGGTGGCCGAAGCGATCCGCGGCCTGGATATGACCGACGGACCGGCGCTGTTCTTCCCCGATGGTCACCTGAAGTATGACGAGAAAGGCCGCCGCGTCGGCGCGAAGCTGTGTCTCGTGCAGTGGCAGAAGGGGCGGCCCACACCTGTCTATCCATCGTCGATTGCCGCGTCCGATGCACTTTGGCCGAAGACCTCATGATGGCCGAGCTGCAACCCTACGAACTGTACGCCGTACATTATGCGCACAACGCGAATGCGCGGCGGTCGGGCGCGTTCATCGGCGGCGATCCGCATGACGGGCCGATGCCGCTCGACTACTTCGTGTGGGCGATCAAGGGGCCGGACCAGACGTTCATTCTGGACACCGGCTTCGATGAACCGATGGGGCGGAAGCGGGCGCGGCAATACGTCCGTTCGCCGGCAGTCGGACTACAGGCGATCGGCGTCAAACCGGGGCAGGTGCAGGATGTGATCCTGTCGCATATGCACTACGACCACTGCGGCAATTACGATCTGTTCCCTCGCGCGCGATATCACCTGCAGGACGCGGAGATGGCTTACTGCACCGGCCGCTGCATGTGCCATACGGGACTTCGCGGGCCATTTGAGGAAGACGACGTGATCGCGATCGTGCGGAAGCTGTTTGCCGGACGTGTGCGGTTTCATGACGGCGTTGATGAACTTGCACCTGGCGTGTCAGTGCATCACGTCGGCGGGCATTCAAAGGGCCTCCAGGTAGTGCGCGTGTGGACTCGGCGCGGCTGGATGGTCCTGGCCTCGGACGCCAGCCACTTTTATGCCAACATGGAGGAAGGCCGCGCATTCCCGATCATGCACAGCCACGAAGACACGCTGGAGGGCTACGCCACGATGCGCCGGCTTGCGAGCCGGCCCGACAACATAATCCCCGGTCACGATCCGCTGGTGTTGCAGCGCTATCCAGCACCGTCGCCGGAACTGCAGGGCATCGTCGTGAGGGTGGACGCCGATCCTCGTTAGTCTTCCCAACGGCGACGCGACGCCGCAACCAAGGGGGGAACACAACGATGACTGACACGAACGCGATTGGACGCAGGGCCGCGCTAGGATTGGCCCTCGTGTCAGGCACCACCGGCGTTGCGCGCCGCGCCCGCGCTCAAGCGGGAACCGCACCGCCGCAGGAAGTGAAGATCGCCATGCTGGTTCCGCTGTCGGGACCATGGGCGCGCTCCGGGATTCTGGAAAAGCTCGGCGCCGAAATGGCGATCGACGACATCAACGCGGCCGGCGGCATCCGCTCGTTGGGTGGCGCCAAGTTGCGTCTGATGCAGTTCGACACACAGGATTCGGCCGAGAAGGCCAAAGATGCGGCGCAGCGCATGGTGGCGCAGGAGCCCGATCTGGTCGGCGGTTTCGGCTGTTGGCTGTCCAGCTTCACGCTTGCCGCCACCGAGGTGACGGAGCGCGTCGGACTGCCGTGGCTCACTCTGTCCTATTCCGATTTGATAACGGGTCGTGGCTTTCAGAACGTGTTCCAGACCGCGCCGACAGTCAGGCACGGCA
>Ga0210402_10001524_pt1 | contig 23868 bp, 23 predicted proteins | sample IncBWC7MmetaG_FD_161055 | JGI IMG/M metagenome (GOLD analysis project Ga0210402, IMG submission 161055) | Forest soil microbial communities from Barre Woods Harvard Forest LTER site, Petersham, Massachusetts, United States - Inc-BW-C-7-M | ecosystem: Environmental > Terrestrial > Soil >... | reverse complement strand
GAAATTCGACATAAGTAAAAGAGAAACTTTGAGGAGATTTGGAACAAACATTGCAATAAAATGGGAAAGAAATGGTGAAAATAAGACAATAGACTTCCGAGTACCAAATCTGAAACGTAATCCAATGCTATTCATGGGAGTCCCCAATAAGGACCCTTTAGACATAATAAACTACGAGATTAGAACAATTGATACATTCGGAAGCAGATGTGCCAACTGTAACTCGAAAGAGAACATCGAAATGCACCACGTAAAACATATCAGAACAATAAACCCATCTCTCAATCCATTTGACAAACTTCTAGCCAGAATCAACAGAAAGCAAGTCCCGCTCTGTTCAAAATGTCATAGAGAAGTACATAAGGGTAAATTCGCAGGCAAATCCCTAAGATACTGAAGAGCCAACTAACGGTACAATCCAAACCCGTCAAAAGAAGACGGAAGGATCAGTAAATTAAGCTTCCTTCAAGTTTACCCTCACATCCAAGCAAGAGAAAAAAGAATCTAATAAAGAATCCATAAATAAAATTATACGTGACAAAGTTCTTAAGAAGCACCTGGGACAGAAGTTACCAAAGGAACTTCAACCTACTAAAACCATATGAATAGGAGTCCTAGAATATTCTTAGATATGACGACGGAGACCCCATAGTAGTGAGCCAAAGAATTGATTCATAACTCACAAAGGGGGTCAGCTTGATTAGAAAAGGTGATAAAGTGCGAGCGGAAGGGATTTTTTTTAATTGACCCTTAGTCCCTGCTCCTCGTACACCCTTTCATGACGAGGAATCAGACTGATAACCTGACTTCTCTGGCGTACCCTCCACACCTCAACCAAAACGTTGAGGGAGGAAAACAAAAATTAGGGAGGCTAATAGAACTACACATACCGGATTGCCCGTTAAGGGTGAAAGTCGGACAGCCACCGACCACATCTCTCCGTGCCGGTTAATCAAGGGGAGAGCCGTATGCATTGAAAGGTGCACGTACGGTTCGGAAGGGGCCCACTGAATCCTAGTCCTTGCCTCTGCAACAAAAACAGAGTCTAGGACATACAGACAGATCTATCTAGATCTGTCTGAATAGGATTTCAAAAAACTGGGGGCCTACCTTACCATAGAGTGATCAGGTTGTACATACAGCCTTTTTGTGGGAGTGAACCTTCTACTATAAACCTTCAAATTGACGGGAACACCCTAAAGCAATCACAACCAAGTAGGGGTAGTAATACACCTATGGCTCAGGTAATGACTCGGGGTATGGTAAAATCGTGATTGATGAAATTTTTAAAGTTTTGGATGTAAACCTGACAAGGTTTACATTAAAAACGTGCCCTCCGAGGAGGGCTCGGGGAAATCCGCAGCCAACTACCTGTAAATTATTATCTCACAGGTGTGCAGTTCATCGACTAAACGTAGGTTGGTGTCGGTTAATATTTTTAACTCGATGCTTAAGTTATAGTCAAGCCTCATCCGAAAGGATGCAATGGCAATAAAGTAATTTTTAAGCGCCGGAGCCGCGTAAGCTCCTTCCAGAGGGGGGGGGGTTGTTTCATGCATAATACATTTAGGGACCTCCAAGGTCCACAATAAACTTCAAAACACTGGCCTTTCCTCAGGCTAAATTGAATTTTAGATGGCATGGATTTCAAGATTCAGAATATGCTAGGTATGCTGACACCTTGCCTAGTGTATTTCCGGAGAGATCAATTTAGTATACTGTAGAAAGGTTGGAGTCCATGGAATTTTTCCCTTAAAGATATGACCTATGAAATAACTTAAACCCTAAACAATCTCTTAAGGTAAGGGTGATTGGGCCACAAGTTCAGTCGGCCATCTGAAGTACGGCGAGATCTGTGAGATGCAAGCAGAGACTAATCAATAATGTCATCTCGTCTATATCAGCCGTTATCTAGTTAAGTTGTAGGAGTAGATTCCTAGTGCGTAGTTAAGGAAGAAAATCCCCTAAGCAGCTAGACCCGCCTTAATTTTAATTGTGAAGATTTATGTTTAGGAAGTAGGAAGTTACCGACCCCTTCGTTACGTACGTAACGAAGGGGTTAAAAGCGGACACTTTCAGTGGCTTCGATATAATATGTAATATACCAGTCGCAAAAATAATTTTTAATAATAAAACAACTATACTTTTCATTCGCAGACTAGAAAAAAATTCAACCGGCTACGTCGGTGGAATAGCTGTATTTCTCATTAGCCATCGCAACGCGACAAAATTTTATTCAACAAATCCAAATGGCGAGGGCCGAAGGCCCACGTTTCGTATCCGAACCCTTAACAAGGTTCGCACACGAAACTCAACCCTTTGGGTTGATCCTGGATCTAGGTTAACTCCAGTAAAAAGATATGTAGACGCGGCGTTACATAAAAAGATTATATTAGGAGACAATAGTAAGCAGTCAGGTATCTATCGATGAGTTAATAACAAAAACAATAATACTTATGTAGGAAATACTAGATCTATGAAAAATAGAGTTAGTAATTACTTTAATTTAGCACACCTGGCGTCCCATAAAAATCGGCCAATATTTATTGGAGCAAGCTTTATTTTTAATAAGCTAGGTAGGGCGTCTTTTTCTACCCTCACTTTACAGTCACCAATGCGTATTCCTTTAGAAATGTCCCAATATTTATTAAATCCTAACTTTGTAACGGGGTTCACTGATGGTGAAGGTTGCTTTTTAATTATCATCCGGAAAAATCCTCGTATGAAAACCGGGTGAAGAGTAGAAACAAAGTTTGTTCTCAGTTTACACAAAAAAGATCTTGCTATATTACAATTAATCCAAAATTATTTTAACGGAGTTGGTTATATTAATAAAGAACGAGAAACTAGCGTTCAGTTTCATGTTACTACCCTAACCCATCTAACCAATACAATAATTCCTCATTTCGATAAGTTCCCTTTAATTACTCAAAAACGAGGTGACTATGAACTTTTTAAAGCTGCTGTTGAGATAATGAACGATAAAGAACATTTAACTCCAGCAGGTCTAAAAGAAATTTTATCAATTAGAGCTGCGATGAATTGGGGTCTTTCACCAAAGCTCCAATCAGTATTTCCAGATGTAGTTCCAGTGTCTCGCCCGGTGGTTACAATAAAAGAAGATAAGGGGCCCAACTGAATAGCGGGGTTCGTGGCGGGTGAGGGTTGTTTCATGATAAAAATTAAACCTGCGCAAACCAAATTAGGTGAGGCTGTTCATTTAGAATTTCAAATTACTCAAAATAATCGAGATGAGCAATTAATGAAAAAATTTATTTCTTATTTCAAAGCTGGAAAATGTCATAATACTGGAAATGCTATAGATTTCAGAGTTGCAAAATTCTCTGATATTATTGATAAAATTATTCCGTTTTTTGAGAAATATCCTATCATTGGAGCTAAAGCTTTAGATTTTGCAGATTGATGTAAAACCGCAGAAATGATAAAAGAAAAACAACATTTAACAAAAGAAGGACTAGAACGTATCCGTCAGATAAAAGCAGGTATGAACAGGGAGAGAATAAGTTTAACAACTTTACCGGCAGGGAAACGATTTATGTCTAGTTTTATAGATTCCGTAAGGAATCAACCCGCGAAGCGGGTCGATTCTAATCACGCAAAAGGCTTTATGTCTACTTATTGTGTTGTGCATAGTAAAGGAGTAAAAACTAAAATAGATTTAGCCAGAGAAAATCATCCTTTATTTGGGACAACTCCTCCTTCAGAAGAAACTAAGTCAAAAATAAGCAAAAAATTAAGCAGTCCGGTAGAGATAACTGATATAAAAACTAATACTAAAATAATCTATGATACATCGAGAGAAGCAGCTAAAAGTTTCCCTTGTTGTACTACAACAATAAATAGAAGTATAAGAACTCAAAAATTATATAAAAATACCCTGCGCAGTCCGAAGGGAGTAGCTGTGTTGGGCTGCAGCGGAGCTGCTGGACATAAAATAACTAGAGTTTCGACGTTCACTAAATCAATAGAACTTAACAGTAATGAGGTAAGTATTAATAAAAAAGATATATATTTAATTTTAGGTAAGGGGGGGAAAGACCCAAGCTGAACATGGCATCTTTGTGTCGCACCTGTCTTTCCATAAATCAAATTACCTTCAATAATAAAGAGCAACCGCACCAAATTGCTATAGGAGTTAGAAGATACTCTACTCTTAATAACTCAAAAGATTATCCTTGTATAAAAGTTTATCCTGATATGGAGGCTGATAAATTACTACTATTAGGTGATAACAAATGTGGAATATATTTACTAACTAATAAATTAACAAAAAAGACTTACATAGGGGTAGCTCTAAAGATTTTAAAATTATTTAAGTCCTGGCTATATAAAGCATATTAGCCGTAATATGATGACAATTAATAAAGCTTTACTTAAATATGGATACTCAAACTTAAGGGATAGATTGTCATGTTATTATAGACCAAGTGAGTTAAAAAGAAACATTAGACCAATTCATCTAGCTCTACTTAAGTATGGGCATGAAAATTTCACATTAGAAATTATTGAATACTGCCATAAATCCGAGGTTCTTGAAAGAGAACAGTATTATCTTGATCTATTGAAACCTGAATATAATATTTTAAAGTTTGCTTATTCTATGTTAGGGTTTAAGCATAGTGAAGAAAATATAGCTTTATTTAAACAAAAAAAAATATCGCTCGAGCATAGGAAAATACTATCACAAACTCATAAAGGTAAGATAGTTAGTGAGGAAACTAGAAAAAAACTGTCTTTAGCTACTTATAATTATAAGAAGAATAATCCTTTGTCAACTGAGGCTTTGGCTAATATAAAAGCTAAAACTCTTGAGCGTGAAGGGGTAGCAGTTTCAATTATAAATACTGAAACTAACGAAATAATGAAATTTACTAATCAGACCGAAGCAGGTCAGTACTTAGGAGTAACCAGACAAGCTATATACGGTGCAATAAAAAGAGGTAAACTTGTAAAAGGTATTTACCTAATTATTAAGAAGTAGGAGTCTACTGCGAAAAATTTACGTTAAGGTTTTCAGGGTATTAGTCCATAAATACCTTAAAAATTACTTTAGTTAATTAATTAACCGGGGCTTTTTTAGCTTGTTGTCTAAATGGATAGTTTATAAATTATATGAACTATTTAGGGGGAAGGACCCTAGATGAGTTTTGATGTAAACCTGACGGCTCTCCTTCGGAGGTTACATTAAAAACGTGTAAAAAAAGATATTACTTTTACACGTTAAGCACGTTTTCAATAAAAACTAAATCACAGGCCCCTTCCGTCACACTTGTAGATGGAGTACAGGTAGGGTCTAGGTATTGAAAATTACGAGCACTCATCTAGAGTACCGCTGTGTATGTCAAAAGGGAAATAGCCCAGAACAAGAGTTAAGGTTGTGCTTGGTGTAAGATACTGAGCAAGAAGCCTTCAAGCGGAAGTAAACTTTCTGCTATAAACCATCAAATTGCGGGAAAGCCCTAAAGGAATTTCAACCAAACAATTTACTATAGTTTACGTCGAGCCTTTTTATTTTAGGGGGCTTCGGCGGTAATACAGCGGTAGGGTGACACAGGTAATGACTCGTGGTAAGGTAAAATCGAAATTTATTAGCGAAAGCGAATGGGTAATCTGCAGCCAACCTAGGGGGACCCCTAGGGCAGTTCATCGACTATAAGGTGGTTGGTTTTAAATCGGGGTACGATTTAGAGCTTAAGATATAGTCAAACCTCATCTGAAAGGATGCAACGGTATAAAAGTATTTTTAGGGAACCCATATGGTATTCCTCTGAGGTAGCGCTAGCTAGCTAGACTAAAAAATTAATTTACCTACGCAAGCTGGGGGAGGTAGTGTACCGCAAATAATAAATTATTGAATTGATTACAGCACAATAGGTGGAACATTAATTAGCATTATTGTTGGCACTGGCCTTTCATAATACTAAAGTGTTTACAGAGGGTGAGGGTTTCAAGATCCAAATATACTGAAGGGGCTGACACCCCCTTTAATTATATTCCTGCGTAATATTTAGTTTATATGAAAGGTAGATGTCCCTGGATTTTTCCCTATTACGGATATAAATAAGGAAATATTTATTAAGAGATTGGCCCTTTAATAAAAGAGAGCCTGGGTCACAAGTTTGGGCTAGAGTGGTTACTACCTTTTACACCAAGGCAATCCGGAAGATTGTCAGTAACGTGTAATAAGGCTCTGCCACTGACCGGTAGAGGAAGGAAAAAAGACCCTTCTTATCTATACATTTTTTTATTATAGAGCAGGAAATACTCAGGTAGCAAGTTAAAGTTCAAATCTTTAAGGTATATACCCGGCTTTAATCTTAATAAATGGAACTTATGAGTTACCCGTCCCTTTTTTATTTTTTAATAAAAAAGGGGCCCCTTTTTTTATTAAAAAATAAAAAAGGGGGTTAATAGTGGACACTTTCAGTGGCTTTTATTTTATATTATATATACATAACCAGTTTTCTATACATTTTTATATACTACTAAAACTATAGTACCTATTTCGGTGTACACATCAGTTGCGGAGCAGTCCAGTTCGCTTGGCATACAGAAGAATTTTTTTAAAAGGAATAATTCTATAACTAATAGCATGATGTCTACTCTTCGAGAGGATCGAAAATTAATCCCTAAGAAGACTTATGATAATGCGGCATCGCTAAAAAAACTTATATTCGCAGATAATCGTGGCTTATCCGGGATTTATCGTTGAATAAACAAAATAAATAAAAAAACTTACGTAGGTAGTGGAAAGGATTTAGCTAAAAGATTGGCAATTTATTATAAGACGAGCGAGTTAATAAAATATAAACGGCCAATACATCAAGCCCTACTGAAATACGGGTATGAAAATTTTTATTTAGAAATTCTAGAATACTGTACTTCCGATGAACTAATCAAAAGAGAGCAATATTTTATAGACTTGTTGGAACCCGAATATAATATATTAAAGATTGCTTATTCTTTAGCAGGTTTTAAGCACAGTAAGGAAAGTATAGCTATTCAAAAAGCTAAAGCCATATTGGACCGGGGAGTCGCAGTGTGAGTTTGAAATCGTGAGACAGATGAAAAATTAGTTTTTCCTACTCAATTTGAGGCGGGGGAATATTTAGGAATAAGCTCTACTTGAGTGCGAAATGCTATAAGAAAAGGAAATTTTATAAAAAATCTTTATCTTCTCTCTAATAATGAGGATGAAAATTTCTCTGATCTTGCGATCAGGGAGTTGCGTAAGACATCTATTAAGGTTTTAAATATTCAAACGAAAGAAGAAAGAGTATTTTACAGCCAAAGTGAAGTAGCAGAATTTTTAGGGGTAACAAGATCTGCTATATCCATGGGGATTAAATTTAATAATACGGTAAAGGATATTTACCTAATTACTAATAAAGCAACTTTTTCAGCTGAAGCATTGGGTAACGCTAACACTTTAAAGGTTTTAAATATCCAGACAAATGAAATTAGAAATTTTATAAAACAAACAGAAGTTGCTAAGTTTTTAGGAGTTTCAGCTTCTACTGTAACACAGGCAATAAAAGCAGGAAGAAAAATTAAAGATGTTTATCTAATAAGTAAGGAATCCGGGTGTTAATTAATTATAAGTGTATATGCGCTAATTCAATAGACTTTTTATATAGATATATGTATATATCTATATAAAAAGGCAGCAGAGCTCGGGAGGGTCTTATAGGAGTGAAAACAAACAAAAATACTTTAATCTAATATCGGCGTAGCTTCTAGGTTAGCGCAGTAGCAAATAAATCAGTGCTAGCAATACTACCTAATAGAACGCGCCTTTAAGTTTTTAAGATTAACCTCCACCCTCCTCTAGGGCGGGTAGGAAGGGTTAAGGTTAAAACTACTAGCGAGCGTATGCGATAAAAATATATTTTTATTCGATAAATGTACACGGCTCCTCCATTAACAGTGGACCCCTTCTTTATTTAAATATAAGTAGGCGTATCACGCAAGCTAAGCCTAAAAAGTTATGAAATAATTGCTAAGGAAGCGGCACAATGAAAAGGAGAAGTGTTACCTAGGTAAACTAGGTACCTAGTATTAGATTAGCCGGGTTGCTTTTATATAAGCAACCTAATATCTAAATGGATTGTAGTTGTTTTAAAAAACAACTACAATTTAGGGAGAATGTCCCCGTCTTAGCCGTACGATAAACATCATCATATGGTGTGTAGCAGGTAAAGGGGAAGATTTGTCCAAAATTATTATTAAGTGAAATTTAAGATTGCCTTTGTATAAGTCGATTGGAAGATAGGCCTAGAATCAGCCACAATTTAAAGAATTCGTAACAGATTACCTGTTAATTCAAAGTGCGTCGATAATTTAACGGATCTAAATAATATACCGAAACCTGCTATACGAGGAAGGAACTCGATTAATAGGTGGGTAAATGAAAGAAAAAAATTGCCAAATTCCGGGGACGCCCTAGAACTGCAAGTACCAAGCCGCATAGGAAACTCTGCAGGTGGATGTAGTAATCATACATGTAAGGTAACAAGCTTGGAGACTTCTGAAAAGAATGTGGGCAATCGCGGATTTAAATCAAGTGTGGGTACTGACAGAAAAGCGGTTCATATTAGTGAATCAGTAAACACAGTTGTAAAAGAGCAACGAGTAGACGGTAGTTTCACTAGCCTAAAAAGTATTGGCTTAGTGTTAAGGTGTACGAGGCTTTGCCTTTTCGCAGCAGGGTCAAATGCGAATCTATTAAATTTCGAAAGAAATTTTTTAATCAAAAACCTTTCTAACCAAGTAGTTAAAAGGAATTATACAACTAGAGTCGTCCTTTCGGAGTGCTTGAATAAACAATCCTTTGCTAATTTCCAAATATTCAACCCTTGATTTATTACAGGTTTTACAGATGCTGAAGGGTCATTCGTAATTTCTGTAGTAAAAGACCCTAAGACTAAAACAGGTTGAAATTTAATTTTAAGGTTTAAAATAGACCTACATATAAAAGATCTCTCTATATTAGAAGGAATACAAAAGTTTTTTGGGGGAATTGGTAAAATAGCCAGTACAGGAAAAGATCGTGAAAGTCTTTCTTTTATTGTAAGTTCAAGAAAAGAAATCTTTACATTTATTACACCTCATTTTGATAGTTACCCTTTACTTACTCAAAAAAGAGCGGACTATGAGTTATTTAAGCTCATAATCACTAAGATGGAAAGAGGGGAGCATCTTACAAGCTCAGGTTTATTAGAAATAATAAATATTAGAGCCTCTATCAATTTAGGTTTATCCCCAGGATTGAAAGCTGCTTTTCCTCATCATATTCCGGTCGCGAGGCCTTTAGTAGAAATTACAGAAATCCCTCATCCACAGTGAGTAGTAGGATTCACTTCAGGAGAAGGTTGTTTCTATGTAGTTACTAGTACTTCCGTTACTTCAAAAGTAGGTTTCAATATAAGATTAAGATTTATAATTTCTCAACATACAAGAGATGAGAAACTTATGGTGATTTTGGCAGCCTATTTTAATTGTGGAATAATAGAGAGAAATAAAAATATGGTGTATTTAAAAGTTACTAATTTTAGTGACAATTTTGAAAAAATTCTTCCGTTTTTTAAAGAAAACGGTTTAGTTGGAATAAAACAAAAGGATTTTAACTGTTGATCTGAGGTAGCCACTATAATAAAAACCAAGGAGCATTTAAAACTAAAAGGAGCAGAAAGGATAAAAGAAATAAAGAGCACGATGAATAGACTAAGAGATTTAGATGAAAAGGAGTAGACGACTTACGGGCAGGAAGACTAGCGCCCTTTTTTAGCGAAGCGTAGTATATTTCTAACTCCGGTTGTATTTTTTTTTAAGACTTGTATGATAAATTTGAGGAAATGTGTCCATAATTAACCTTAATGAAAAAATTATTGTTATTTCATGGGGTAGCAGAACGTTGAGTTAATAAAGATTTTTGCAACTAGATTGAAAAAAAATAAATTTATCTAAGGGCCTTAGCTAGCTTTTTTCAAAACCTGGTTTGAAACAAAGCAAGTTTGTTTAAAACTAGTTCAGGGGGAGATAGCTATGGGCCGACTCCGGAATTGGGCAGGAGAGGATCTAGTTCGGCTCCGGGGAGAATTGCGGGAGGGAGCGCAGACGATAGGGGATAACTCAAGTGAGAATGGTGGCATTAGTAGCAAAAAAAATGTGGGCGAGAAATCGTCCCCATTCGCCTAAAGCTTATGGTTAAGTTAAGTAACGGCCTCTAAGTTATAATCCTAAAGATTTTTAACGATGAGAAAAACTTACTTACTTTATAATAACATTATAAGTATAAATGTGCAGGAAAAATTAGTAAGGGTTTGATGTAATAAATGTATACAGATTGTGTATACAGTATTCTTCAGATCGGGAGCTATTGTAGTATAAAATAAACTGAAACAGATGATGATACAAGAATAGTACCTAACCGTACCTAGATGCTGAAACAAGTAAGCTAGTAGAGAATACGAAGGCGACAGAGAAAGAGAATAATCATAAATAAAGAGGGAATTAGGCACCTCGCCCCCTTTTTTTAATAAAAAAGGGGGATTTGTGAATAAGAACCAAATTCCGGGAACATCCTAATAACCCCTGATACCAAACTTATTAACGAAAGTATTAAGCGAACCAACTAATTACTGGTATATGGTAATAAGTCAGGCAGATTCGGCCCTCCGGGTCGGATCCGGAACCTAGTAGAAGGTTCCGGATTCTAGTAATAGAAATGGATTATCGCGGATCTAAATCAGTAGTATTAGGAAATGCTACTGTAAAAGAGCAACGAGTAGACGGTTCTTCAGTATCATTTTGATGCTGTAAGGTATACTCTAGCCCGCAAGGGAAACCTTGATATTTGAATATGTAAACATTTAATAATAATAGTTGCAGATATCCTTTATTCGCAGTAATTATTTAAGAATTACCGGTCCTTTTGTGCATCAATCACTACCGCTTTATCGAGCAAGAATGACGTTAGGATTAGCGTACCGTCGTGTCGGTAGGTTAATAAAGCGGGGCTTGCACCCCCTCGAGGGCCGCTACGCGGCCCACATTTTCAACTGAAACTTATGTCTAAGTTTCAATTGAAAATTTTCTTAACTCTAAATAATGCTTTTTTGTGGAAGATAAAGTAGGAAGTCTCAAAGTTGATATCAACTTAAAGGATATGACATTAGTAGATTCTATATATATTCGGCGGGGTGTTGAGGTACATGAAGCCTCTCTACTCGCGTATTGGATAATATAAGCCAACGACGCATCAAATTCGCCTAAGCATTAAGATGTGTATATATTATTTTCAAAGACCTTTGGTAGATAGCTGTCATAAGGCATAATTTAATAACCAGTGTTCCTGACCGATGAAAATAAGAGATGGGTCCAAAGTATGTCCCTATCTTAGGATGAGGGGCACTTGCGCAAGAGCTGCAAGGAGAATATATATATTACAACACTGATGGACAACCTGTATATTAGATGAAACTAATTGAGTTACCCTTTAATGCGACTTTCACTTTAGTGACTTTATAAATTTAAAACAGCAACAAATTACATATTTAATAATAATAATACAAAGATTTTAAAGAACCTAGACCCATTTTATGTATCCGGATTTATTGACGCGGAGGGATGTTTTCATATTGCTATTGTAAAAACCCCTAATTCAAAATTAGGGGTAAGTGTTAGAGCAATTTTCCAGATTTCTCTGCATAAAAAAGACAAGGCTCTTTTAGAAAAAATTAAAGATTTTTTCAGGGTTGGCCAAATTTATGTCCGTACAGACGGGGCAGTAGTTTATCACGTTTCTTCTCTAAAAGACCTTCAAGTTATTTTAGATCATTTAGAAAATTACCCTTTGATAACGAATAAATGAGCTGATTTGCAGCTGTTCACACAAGCTCGAGAACTAATGTTAAACCAGGAGCATTTAACTATGGAGGGATTAGCTAAAATAGTTAATATTAAAGCTTCTATGAATTTCGGTACCCTCTCTGAAATAGTGTTATCTTTATTTCCTTCAATTGAACCAGTAAAAAGACCTAAAATAACCGATGTAGACATAAAGGACCCTAATTGGGTTATTGGTTTTGTTGAGGGTGAAGGAATGTTCTTTGTAAATATATACAAAAGAAAAGATTCTGTGTTAGGGGAAGGAGTAAAATTAGTGTTTAAAATTACTCAGACCTCGGCCGCCTGCGGCTGAGGGTAGCCTACGGCTTCGTAATGTAAATAGTGAATTATTAGATAAATTTATGTCTTTTTTTACAGCAGGTAAAGTCTACCGACAATCGCCTAGTGCGAAAGTTTTAGATTTTATGATTACAGGGCTAGCAGATTTAACCAAACATGTTATACCTATTTTCTTAGCTCATCCTTTAGAAGGAGCTAAGAAAAAAGATTTTGAGGATTTTCTTCGTGTAGCAGAGCTAATCAAAACTAAAGCGAGGGGCTGGCCCTAGCAAGGCCAGCCCCTCGCTCATCTTAAAAAAGACCCGCGGGCGCCGCTAGCGGCTGCGGGCAGGGCGGGAGCCCTCGGGCTTAGAGCAGATACGTCTAATTAAATCAGGTATGAACTCAAGGCGGAGCCTTGATTCATCATCTGAGTAGGTATTGCATTTATGTAGCGTAGCAGTTATTATAACTATTATTATTAAAAATATTCAAATGAGGTGGTCACATTAGCCTAGTCCTTAGTCTATTTTATCCAGGTAAAGCCAGTACCAGGGTTAGTTAGGATTAAGGATAAAATTTGTGACGCGAAAGGAACTCGGCAAATTGATTCCGTAACTTAGGGATAAGGTCTGCTCATGACCCATTATAATAGGGAGTAGCGAAGAAACATATCATAATGTTGTCCGACTGTTGTGCGCCGTTTAATTATATATACGCCCGATTAGGACCTGAACTATACAGAAAATAGTGTCGTAAAGAAGACAACCTGCAGGCCATTGCAAGACCACCGTATTCTTCCCGTAAGCGAGAGATCTGAGTTCAAAATGAATTCGTGAGTCGATCACTTGATGCGGAGTCAGCTATCAATTAATTTTGTATGGACTTCGATATATCCAATGTAAGGAGAGGAAGTATGCGGAAAGAAATATTCGACCAAGGTCCCTTCCTTGACTTCGGGTTAGTTCCCATAATGAGCCAAATGGGTTTAACACCGAAGGTCATCTGTAGTTAGTTCCCCTATGGGGAATGCCCGTGGCCCAGAGAAAGCTCCACTCGAGCCCCTCGAGCCCGTGGTTCCAATGATAAGGTTTGACTATGGCTGATCATGTGAATACAAGGAAGAAAAGATCCAGATTGTTTTCAAAATCTGTAAAGCATCATACTTATCCTCGGCTTAAAGGGGTGTCGCCCTAGGCCTTGCAAACCGGGCAACCGGGAGGGGAGTGTAGCATGTATGAAAAGTGAGGAGGCAGGAGCTCAGAATACCGAGCCTGAAGAAACGACAACCTCCTTGCAAGCTAAAGGTTATATGGTTCAAAAGAAGAAGTGTGAAGGTTCGGAGTGGACACCGATTTGGATAGACTAGTACGCCTGAGAACTAGTCGAGGTACAGACAGGCCAAATATAATTATTATGTTCATTGAGCAGTGGGACGTAATAGAAAACAATTATAACCAGCTGATACGCAAAGCAGTGGAAAGCATCAATGAGACACAGTCGAGTTGTGAGAACCTAAGTAACCAGTAATGACGTATATATAAGAACTCGGGATCTCTCGGTGGTAGAGAAGGAGGGAAAAGAGGGAGGATGCTCTATCAATCTTAGGAATTCTAGTCCTAATTATATCAAAGAAAATCAAAAGACCCCCCCCTGCAACAGGGGGGGGTCCAAACCTCACCAGAGAGAACCGCGCCCAAACGACAAGGAACTAATGACTATCGTCCTATAAAGATCGAGACGTCATCCCTATCTCCACTCCTATAAAACGGGAATAACTCGAAGACCCAACCTTCGAAAGGTAAAACGGACGTAGGGGCTCATCCCCCCTATATGAATTAACCGGGGTCGAGCCGAAAAAGAGAAATGAGATAGGATTCAGCGAGTAATGGCTCAGGCCATTACCTTAGAATATCATCAGTTAAAAAAATATAAATACCATATTGCGTAAACACAGTATGATGGCAACAGAATAGCTGAAATCGGTTGAGAGTACATGTGTCATGAGGGGCAAAGATCCTCTGACAGCTACCTGACCAAGGAAATACCCCTGGAGAGAACAAGGGTGGTACTGGTATGAAAAAAAATATAATAAAAAAACTGATGGTTACTCTAAGAACAATCAATGAACATTATTCGCAGTTCCGAGTCAACAAGCAAAAAAGAACAAGATATACATTAAAATTGATGAACAAACAGATAAACACACTAAAGCTAAAATTGAAGAAACTAGACGCAGATACAATACAGAACAGAGCAGAGAGCGTTACAACCCCAATCAAAATAGATAATAGAGAGACTCCACAAATGGCCCAGGTCAATCTCAGAGAACTAATGACCTATCATGAAGATGGGAGATGTACCAATGCTTTCAATTTAATCACTTCAAAACCTATGTTACTGGCTGCATACTGATCTCTCAGAAGCAAGCCGGGAATGATGACCGAAGGTATTGACCAGGAGACCTTGGACAATATCAACATGAAGTGATTCGAAGAAACTTCTGAGAACCTTATAAAAGAGCGATACCAGCCGAAACCGGCAAGAAGAGTCTATATCCCCAAGTCAAATGGAAAAAAGAGACCACTCGGGATTGCATCTCCCAGGGACAGAATAATTCAACAGGCCATGAAGATGGTCCTAGAGTACAAACTAGAACCTGCTTTCCTGGAGACGTCACATGGTTTCAGACCCAATAAAAGCTGTCATACCGCCCTAAAGGAAATAAGAAGTTGAAAAGGAGTCGCCTGATTTGTTGAGGGAGATATCAAAGGGTTCTTCGACAACATAGACCACAGACTTCTCGCCAACCTACTTCAGAAACACTTCAAAGATACCAGACTCCTAAACCTATACTGAAAATTCGCCAAAGCTGGGTACGTAGAGTGAGATACAAAAAAAAAAATCCAATATATAACATCTGACATGGGGGTCCCACAGGGAGGAATAATAAGCCCTCTATTATCTAACCTCATCCTTAATGAATTTGACACATACGTGGATGGACTCAAAAAGGAATGAGAACAAAAAAAAGGAAAAGAAAAAGATAGAATAATCAACCCTATCTACGACAGAACACATAGCAGACTTCAGTACCTTAACAAGAAGATCCAAAAAAAAGGCAGATTCAGTGCCGAACATTACAAAATCAAAGAGGAAATTAGGGGAGTCGTAAAAAGACAGAGGCTGCTAAATTCAACTATCCCAAACCCTAAAGCGCATCCGACGTTTAAGTACGTCAGATACGCAGACGACTGAATAATTGGAGTATGAGGAAGTCGAGAAGCAGCCCTAAGGCTGAAGACTACACTAAAAGAATTCCTCGGAGAACTCAAACTTACCCTTTCGGAAGAAAAAACCCTTGTGACTAATGCCAAAAAGGATAAAGCCAAATTCCTGGGAGTAGAAATAAAGAAGTTCGCCACGAATAGAAACACAATATTTACCAAATCTGACACACTCAAAAGAAACAGGAGAATACCTTCTGGTAACATATGGATGGCATTGCCACTACAAACCATTGTTCTCAGATTAACAAACAAAGGGTTTATTGAACGGAAGAAAGGAAAATGGGTATGTAAAACAAAACTGAATTTTATATCTCTCCCTATGAGGGATACAATCCTAAGATACAGAGCCATATACAACGGCTTTTATAACTACTATAGATTCGCTGATAACATTAAGCAAATACGAAAAATCTATTGAATTCTAAAAGAGAGTCTCAGAAAAACCCTTTCGAGAAAGTTCAATCTGGCCAAGAGAAGCCTCCTGAAGAAGTACGGAGAATACCTTGAAAAGAACTATCAAACTTCGAGAGGAAGTACAAAGAGTGTAAACTTCTACTTTCCGATCCCCACTAAAAGCCCAATGGACTTTGCCACTAAGATGGAACCCGTAGACCCACTATACGCAGGACTATGGAAGATCCGAACCATCAAGAGCTTAGGTGAGAAGTGCTCCAGCTGTGGTTCAACACATAATTTAGAGATGCACCACCTGAAGCACATACGAACCATAAACGTGAAGCTCAGTCCATTCGATAAGGATCTTGCAATGATAAATAGAAAACAAATACTTCTTTGTAAGGATTGTCACACGAAAGTGCATAAAGGAGAATATAAAGGAAAATCTCTTAAAAGCTTAGCAAGCAAGAAGAGAAAGACCAAATAGATTTTCTAGCCCTCAAACTGGTAGCATGGAAACGTGCTAGAGGGACAACACCGAAGGTGTTTATATTGATATAATTAAAAGAAGAATAAGTAACCCGAGAAGTCGGAGACTCCATAGTAACTATGAAGGACAAGCATAGACGAAGGGGGTCAGCTCAGAAAAACCCGGTGTTAAATTATATACAGCATGGAATGGTTGCAAAACCATTCATCTATCTGTAAGATAATCACTTACGCCAAAAACCAATCATCACTGCTTGAAAAGGTGGTGGACAGTGCCAGTTTGTCCGCAATTCTTCGCGTTGATCATCTGAGGGGAGAGCCGTATGCATCGAAAGATGCACGTACGGTTCGGGAGGGGGAAGACTATACTGGCTTCCTACCGCACTAATTAAAACAAAGCACTTTGCGGTTAAAAAATGAAAATCAAAGTATAGAGTGTGACATCTGCCCCAGTGCCGGAAGACTAACGAATTTAACTAAATAATATTGTCGTTTAGGGTTAGAGGAACTCCCGGTAAACGGCGGCCTTAGCGTGAGGGTCGTAACAGGCTCTCTATAAATTCAGCTATATGCTGGAATGGTCATTCGAATTATCTAAACAAGCAGTGTGGTGTTAACCTTGATTTTAGAAGAAAGTTGCATACAAAAGTATCCTTAGAAGTTAGTAGTTTAAATTCAAGTAAACCAGTTAGCACAACTGAAGATAATAGTGAACCAAATCAGCAGGAAAGACTGAAAAAATTAGTTCAGAATGAGAACTACAAATTTTGATTAGGTGGTTTCATCGAAGGTGAAGGATCTCTAGTGGTATCAATAGTAAAGAATATTAAACTTAAACACGGTTTAGCATTACAACCTGAGTTTAATATAGTTCAGCATGTAAATGGTATCGATATCCTAAATTCCTTTAAAGTTCTATTTAATAATAAAGGTTCCGTACATAAAAAATCTGGATCTGAAGATGTCTGAGTATATTCAATAAAAGGCGTCCAGAACTTGCACGATTATGTATTACCTTATTTTGATAAGTATGTAGCAGTATATTCTAGTAAGTATAAAACTGAAATTTTTCAAACTTTCTGCCTTATTATCACTAGTCTATATAACAATAAGAATAAAGCTTTAAGTAAGGAGGAGATGATAAAATTAATTAAATTAGTTTACTCATATAACCCAGAAGGAAAAGGTAAAGAAAGAAAAAGAACCTTACAGGAGACTTTAGATTTAATTAACCAAAAATAAATCTTGTAGATTCGCCACCGGAGGGTGGAAGTACCTTCTAAGGCTGATGGTAAACTAATTTCTTAGCCTCCACGTAAAAGTATTATTAGAAATATTTTGGGGCACCTTCCTTAGCCACTTTAGTGGCTAGGCGATGAAGTAGCACGGGGGGGGGGTTATAACTATTTATATCAAAATTTGGAAGATTTATAGGGTAGGATATATAAAATGTGCCTCCAATAAATTATGGAGTTTATAAGATTAACCTGTGCGAAGCTAAAGGTTAATTTTATAAACGTGCGAAGCTCGGCCTCACATACGAAGTTCCTAGCACCCTAAATCTTTAAATTTTTTTCTTTATCCTCAGAGACCATACGCTGAACGGTCTAGCATAGAATATGAAATTATCCTTCATTTATCTGATAAGAATAGACTCACCAACTATCTTTTCAGGTAGGATAATAGTTAAGTATTATGTTAATTAAGTTCTAGACTGAAGATATGGTCCGGCGGGTACAAGACGTGATACCCCTTGAGGTAGTGATACCTAGACCCGTTGCCTAAGGTAGCGAAATGCCTTGGCCGTTAAATGCGGTCTCGCATATGAAAATACACCAATCTTTTTTTAAAAATAATCAAATATTCCAATGCCGTTGAAATCAGACGAGGCCTATTGTAGAAATACATGGGTATTACACAAAAAAATATGCTGCAATATGCATATTTAAAAAGTCTTTAAAGAATTGATCTTTGATAAGACAAACCAAACTAATTAATAATTCTAGTCCTTACCGTTTAGCCATAAACACTATAAAAAATAATTTACCTGTAACAGCTGCAATTATTAATGACATTTTTGCCCTCACTGACGAAGTTTCTATTTCTATTTCACAAGATCATTTAGAAGAATTACTAAAAATACCTCGATTAGAATTTGCAAATCTTAATAAGGAAACTACGAAATCTAAGAAATTTATCGAGTCGATTGGTACTGTTAGAGATGAAAAATGTGTTGCCGGAGTTTATATATGAACACATTTACTTTCAGGAAATAAATATGTAGGGTCGTCTTCTACCTTAGCCAGACGATTGATAGGTTATTTTAAAGGTACACACGCAGAGGTCGGAAAATTTATCCCGTTCTTGAGAAAAGAAGGGTTAAATGCTTTTAAATTACAAGTAATTCCAATAACATCGAAGAATAGTTATACAAAGTCTTATGAATTATGTCTAGAACAATACTTTTTATTAGACCCTAAATTTAATCTAAATACTTTAAGACCTCCGGCCGCCTTCGGCTGGAGGGTAGGCGGAGCCTTCGTCGTGAATAAAATATCCGGTGTGCCTTGTTTTTCATTACTAAAAAGAATGAAAAACAATTACCAACCCTTATTACTTTCTAATGGTGTTAGTTTAATACAAAGGATTAGTCTTAATAAACGATTTTATTCTAATAATCTTCCACCTGTAGCTTTATATGTCCCAAGAACTTATTCTACAAATAGCCCTGTAGTTCCAGTAAAGATATATGCAAATGCTGATAAAGAAAAGCTACAGATTATTAGCGAAAATAAAGGCAAAGCTGGAGTTTACCGTTGAACAAATTTAATTGATGGAAACAGCTATATAGGTAGTAGTATTAATCTCTCAAGAAGATTGACAGATTATTATTCTATCCGATTCTTAAAAAAAGAAATTAAGAAGAGTAATTCGATTATTTATAGATCTCTTGTTAAGCACGGGTATTCTTCGTTTTCATTAGAAATTCTCGAATATTGTGAACCTAAAAAATGTATTGAAAGGGAACAGTATTATCTTGATTTATTAAAACCAGAATATAATATTTTAAAAGTTGCAGGTTCACGATTGGGTTCCAAACATTCGGAAGAAAGTAAGATTTTCGAGCACTTAAAAGTTCTTAATGCAGATCCAGAATTCCAAGCTAAACGTTTCGAACAATTGAAACGTCTTCATGCTGATCCGGAATATAAAGCTAAACGTCTCGAACGATTAAACCGTCTTAATGCTGATCCGGAATATAAAGCTAAACGTTTAGCACAATTAAAAGTTCTTAATGCTAGTAAAGAACATAAAGAACACTTAAAACGGCTAGCTTTAAGCTTAAGTATTCCGATAGAAGTGTTTGATACAGAGAATAATGAAACAACTGTTTACTATTCAATCAGTGAAGCTGCGGCTGCAATCGGGGTGACAATTGCAAGTATCAGTTTGGCATTTATACGAAAAGGAGAATCAACAATATGAGTCAAAAAAAAGCGGTATCAGATAACCAAAATTTGCCTGAATAGCCGTAAATAACAAAAATTTTAGATTGTTCAAGCGCCCTTTAAAGGAGGTATAAAGAAATTATATATTCAGTAGCCTGCGGACCTCGGCGCTTGCGCTAGAGGGCGCAAGCTCGAGAATTAAATAGTTCAGAGATTGTAAATTTAATGGAGAAATCAACACGAAGGATATAGCCGAGTAATTGACCAAGGAATTAAGGGAGTGGAGCCGTATGACGCGTGAGTGTCACGTACGGTTTTAGAGGGAAAGGTTTAATCCTTTACCCAAACAAATTTAATTATCCAATATTATAATAAAAAAGTCGAATTTAATTTTGTTAATTTGAAATCTCTTATTTTTAACCTGGTACCTGGTACCTGGTACCTGGTACCTGGTACAAGGAAGGAGACTCCTGTACAACCCTCTAGCTAATAGTGTGTTAGACTTACTATTCGGAAGCTCTAGAGAGGCGAAAAAGAATGGAGAGTTATGTTCATTCGACAGTATGTGCCCAATATGCGCGGCGGTCACCAAGCCGTCCTACTTGATTCCCGGACTAATAAAGCCTAGTAATTGCCTGTTAACGACGAACGGATCAGTCGTAGTTTATACAAATGTTGACCTCCAAATGAAACAAATACTAGAAGAGAATAAAGGAAAATCTGGTATATATATTTGAACTAATAAAGGTAATGGTAAGTTTTATGTAGGATCGGGAGTAGATTTAAAAACTAGACTAAAACGTTATCTTTCATTAAATTACTTGGAGACTAGAATAAAGTTAGGTCAAAGCCACATCTATAGTGCAATATTAAAATATGGACATTCTAACTTTAAACTAGAGATTCTTGAATATTGTGATCGATCTGACGTTATATCCCGAGAAAGTTACTATATAAAATTACTGAAACCTGAATATAATATTTTACAGATAGCCGGATCTACATTAGGTTATAAGCACTCTGAAGAGACTAAAAATAAAATTCGGTCGACATTATTGGGTAAGAGTTCAGGGGAGAATAACCCAATGTTTGGATTATTAGGTGAAAAACACCCAAGATTTGGAGGAACACATTCGGACGAATTCAAATTGAAGCTTAGGAAGCTTCGTTCAATAGCAGTTGAAGTTTTAGATCAGGATACTGGAGTAATATCAATTTATCCTTCAATGGAAAAGGCAGCTGAAGCTTTAGGATGCAGCAGGTCTTATTTAACCATGATGTTAAAAAAATCTAACCCATGCAATTGAAAAAGAAAGATTATTAGTAAACCGGAAACGCCGCAGCGTACCGACTAATGTGTTAGATAAAGGAGAGGGCTAAGGAGGGGCAGACTATTAGCTGTAATAAAAAAGCCTTTTAATTTTTGGACTACTTGCTTGCTGTATATATAAATAAACCGGTATTTATTTATAACATTGACTATACCCAGTTATTGTACACTGCGTATAACCAAGAAGAAATTATTTTTGGCTTAAATGTACATTATAGTACTATAATAAATTGTAAACTAACGGGTGAAGCTTATTTAGGAAAATATCACTTTACAGAAGTTCCTAAATTAGGTAGCAAAGAACAATTATTATCTATAACCGAGTTATTAACTTTATTTGAGAAAGATAGGTTAGCTAACTTAGAAAAAGTAGGAAGAAAAATAAATATTAAATCTGAAGATGGAAAAACTAATCTTAAATTTAATAGCATTAATGACTGTTTAGTGTTTTTGAACACTAAAGCTCCTTCATACAAAACTACTCTATATAGATATATAAAATCCGGAAAACCTTATCACGGATTTATTTGCGAATGAGGATCTGAAGGTCAAACACATATAACAGAAAATAGTATTGAAGTAGCTATAACTAATCTGGAGACAAAAGATACTATTATATTTCCGACATTAAGAAAAGCTGCCTTATGGTTTACACCTAAAACTACAGGTCAAACCCTAAAAGCTTATATAGATAAAGGTAAAGTATTTAGAGATAAATATTATATAAAATATAATAATTCTTAAATTGTATAAAAGTTAAATCTTCAGTAACTACGAGGCCAGTTTAGGGGCTATTGACCTTGTATGCGAACTCTGCCTTCGAATAAATTAGGGAGAAGACTAGACTCCCTACTTCTAGGCAATAAGTTTTATTTATTGATAGGACAAGGATCAATGAATAAACCGTGCTTCTACGAAGGGCGGGGTCTTCCACAGAAAACGAACTCTCCTTTTCCCTAATTAATTGGGGGTGTTTGGCCTCGACCACAATAAATATATTTTTTGAGGGGGTAATCTAAAAAAGTTAAAAAGTTCTTGAATCAGTTGCTTTCCTATCACAAGTTAGGGGTGCAGACAAATAAAATACCCTAAAATCCAGACCAGTCGACGCCTCAAACCAGAAGATACGGGTTTTGTAGGCAAGGACTCCCAGGACTCTTTTATTTTTATCTGAAATGTAAAAATTCTTGTGGTAAGGGTGAGGTGAATAAAGAAGCTTATTTGGGCGACTAGAATTAAAAAAAAATAATCGACTCTCAGTATTGTATCATTAGCGGCGCCTTTAGAGAGCAAACTAGATTATTTAAAAATAGATGAAGATCAGTCTAGGAAACTGATCTTTTTGTGCGATAAAAAGGCAAACTCCGGGAACATCTTAAAGCTCTTTAAACCAAGTTTAAATTAAAAACAATTTAAATGGCCTATGAAATGAGGTAGGATAAGGTAATATCAAAAGAGATAGACGAAAGAAAAATAGATTACCGCGGATCTAAGTCACTTTTTAGGATTAGACAGGGGAGGGAAGCCGACCCATCCTAGAAGTGTAAAAGAGCAACGAGCAGATGCTTTTTCAATATTAATTTAAACCGTGCTGGAACTTTTAATTTAGCATGGATGATTTAATTTTGTAAGGTGTGCTCTAGTCACCAAGTAATTGGCGCTTAAACGAAATTAGTAAGTTAAGCTTAAAGTATAAACCACAATAACCTAGACCTAAGGTCTAACCAACTAAGGCTAAAATTGTGGTACGGAATGGTGTAACGATACAACAGCTGTCTCTATGATTATCTTCGTGAAATTGGAATAACTGTGCAGATACAGTTTTCCTCTAGGTAGACGAGAAGACCCTATGCAGCTTTACTGTTACATAATTGCTGGGTATGTGTGGGTATTTTGTAAGTAGTAAAAGGTAATTGATAAGATAAAAATGAGATACCTTTATTATATTAGCATACCATGACAATATAAATATAATTTATTATAATAATATATTGGGTTGGCCCCACATTAGTCGATTTATTATTATGGAATACACCAAAGGGGCGACAAGATTGTAGGCTTTTCTTCGAGGCTCTGAAAAAAATAAAAATATAATTTTATTTTTTTTAACCGTTTCGTAGGCTGCGCCTAGCAAACAGTGGGCCACGGTCCGTGGTCCACAGCTTGCTAGGCGCAGCCTACTAAACTTTTAATTTTATTGATTAATATATATTTTACCCCGCATTATTGTCGATTTATTATTCTCGAAGTATATAAAGGGCCGACAAGATTGTAGCTCTTTATTCTAGCGCAAGCGTAGTTCCAACTTTATGTTGGAACTTTTTAATTTTATTGATGAATAATTTGTATTATTATAAAAATTATATATTTATATTGTTAAACCTTCCAAATTTAAAAAAAAATTTTTTTATATTATTAAACCGAAGGGCGAAGCCCTACCCTCAGCCGCCTTAAGCGGCGACCGAGGTTTTCAGGAGTTAAAAAAAAAATTATTTTTATTTTTAAACCTTTGCGTCCGCGGGGTACGCACAAGTTTAAGAAAAAAAAATAAAATTTTTTTAATCTAAAAATTTTTTATTTTAAATGAATAAATATAAGGGAGAGGACAACGATTAGAAGACAGTTTAAGATATTAAGCTGTGTTGGTGTGAATCCAACTCTAAAGTGTTAGCACGAGCGCTGCATTAGTAATTTATTCAACATCCTCAGCCACTGGCCGAGATTT
>Ga0210402_10001523_pt1 | contig 23883 bp, 22 predicted proteins | sample IncBWC7MmetaG_FD_161055 | JGI IMG/M metagenome (GOLD analysis project Ga0210402, IMG submission 161055) | Forest soil microbial communities from Barre Woods Harvard Forest LTER site, Petersham, Massachusetts, United States - Inc-BW-C-7-M | ecosystem: Environmental > Terrestrial > Soil >... | reverse complement strand
AACCCCGCAGTAGGAGGCCGGCCGCAGGACCGACCCCAGGGTCTGCGTGCCCAGGGCGAACGGCACCATGCCGGCTGCGACGGCCGCGGCCGAGCCCGACGAACTGCCCCCCGGAGTGTGTCCGGCCAGGCGGGGATTGCGTGTGGGCGCCGGGTCGAACGAAGCGAAGGCCGTGGTCTGGGTCTTGCCCAGGAGCAGGGCTCCGGCGCGCCGCAGCGTGGTCACCACGTCGGCATCGAATTCGCCCTGGCGGCCTTCGTACAGCGGCGAGCCGTATTCGGTGGCCAGCCCGTTCGTCTCGATAATATCTTTGGCCCCGTAGGGGATGCCGCTGAGCGGTTTGTCTTCGAGGAACGGCTGCGCCGCCACCGCAACCCAGGCGCGCACCGTGGGTTCAGTGGCGGCTATTTGGCTGAGGCAATCGTACAGGATTCCCACCTGAGTTTTCTTGCCGGATTCGAGAGCTTCAAGGAATTGGCGCAGCACGGTGTCAAAACCATACAGTCGAGAATGCCCGTGCCGCGTCGCGGTGGCGGCCGTCAGTGTCGACCAAGCCGTCGGAGGGGAGCATGCCGGCGGCGGTGGTCCTGGGAGCCTGTCCGGGGGCCGGGAAGCAGCGAGGGAGCACGGGCTTCATCTTGGCTTATTATGCTACGGATTTGGGCCTGGGCCTATGGCAGATTACCGGCGCCGCCGCTTCACCAGGTGCTGGTTCAAGTGGACAAGGCTGGCGAACTGGCCGGCGTATCGGGCGGTGGGCGGAACCTGCAACTTGCGCCGCCCACTGAAATCGCGGCCGCGGAAAAGGTCGGAGGCGCCGATTACGGCGGCGCCCATGGGCCGGTATTCGTAGGCGCCTTGTGCCCAGGCCAGATCGTCGTCAACCCACAGAAAGAAGCCCACCAGCCTTCATCTTACCGCTCCCACAGCAGCGGCCGGCTCGCCAGCCGCGTCCCCCCGCGTCCCGAAGTTGGCGGCCGGCGAAACGGCTGGCTCTGGTACGTGTTTCAAATCCCCGGTGCGCGGCGGAACGAATGAAACCGGTGGCCGCAGGCGCGGCACCGGAACGGCCGGAACGACAGGGTGACCAACACCACATCCAGGAGTCCCTTCTGGATTGAAGGCCTTACGTCGTGCCAGCCACAGTTGGGACAGGCCGGCTTGTCGATCACGGCGCCGGACGCGTCCCTTTCTTGCGGGTCTACGATGGCCGGGCCCTTCTCCGGTTCGTTCTTCGCCGGTTTCTTTCGTGAAAAACGCACCTTTAGCCCGCCCTTTTTCAGTATGACAAAACGGTGCCCGGAAGGCATCCCAGGCATTAACCCCAAACCGGGTACTTAGTTACAACAAATCGCACCATCGGCCGAAAACCAGGTCTGAGAGACTGGCCAATTGGGCTTCGTGGCGATGCGGATCCAACGGCCGGTCCAACTCTCTAACATCGCCGCAGTTTTCCTCCTGCAGACACCACTCGGCAATCATAGGCGGAGTCACTTCCAGGTGGAACTGCAACCCGTATTGTCTGGTTCCCACCCGAAATGCCTGATGCCGGCAGCAGGCCGATGAAGCCAGCCACTGTGCGCCTGCCGGCAGGTCGAACGTCTCCCCGTGCCAGTGGAAAACGGGTGAGGTTTCCAGACCGGCGAAGAGAGTGTCGCCAGCCGCGGCTGGGGTGAAATGGAGATCGAACCAGCCGATTTCCTTCACGGGGTTGCGATAAACCCTGGCCCCCAGACTCCTGGCCAGGAGTTGTGCGCCCAGGCAAATTCCCAACACGGGCCGGTTGCTGGCCGCGGCCTGGGTGATCCATTCTATTTCCTGGCGAAGCCAGGGGAGATCGTCATTGGCGGACATGGGACCGCCCAGGAAAATCAGGGCCGCATAGGCAGCGACATCCGGCACGGTAGCGCCGGGAACGTACAGGTCCGCGTAATCGAGCGGAATGTTGCGTCGCGCCAGCACCTCGGCCAGCCGTCCGGCGCCTTCGAAGAGCACGTGGCGGAAAGCCAGCACCCGTTTTTCCCCGGCCCCCGACCCGGGCCCCCGACCCCCGGCTCCCGGGCCCCTGCTTTCACTCACGGCTCTCGTTCTGGGCTACCTGGAAATGGCTCAGGCTTTCGGCATATTTGGAAACGCCGCGATAGAGCGACTCGGCGACTTTCTGGCGGTAATCCGGCTTTTTCAGCAGGGCTTCTTCGCGCGGATTGCTGACAAACCCGATTTCCGCCAGCACCGACGGCATCTTGGCGCCGATCAGCACCACGAACGGCGCCTTCTTGACGCCGCGGTTCTTCTGGCCCGGAACGTTGCGGGACGAAAGCGAAAAGAGCGAGGCCTGGATGCGGCCCGCGAAGTCCTTGGATTCATCCAGCTTTTCGTGCAGCGAGATTTTCTGAATGATATCCTGCAACTCGAAGACGGACTTCTGCGAACTGGCATTCTCGCGCGAAGCCACATCCAGGGCGTCTTTGGAATCGGTGAAGTTCAGGTAGAAGGTTTCCACTCCCGCAATCCGCGGATAGGCCGAGGAGTTGGCATGGATCGAAAGAAACAGGTCGGCCTTCTTTTCGTTGGCGAGAGCGGTGCGGCCCTCCAGCGGGATGAAGGTGTCGTCGGTGCGGGTGTAAATCACCTCGGCGCCCAGGCGGTCTTCGATTAGTTTGCCTAGGCGCAGGGCCACATCCAGGACCAGTTCTTTTTCCACCAGCCCCTTGGGGCCTTGCGTGCCCTGATCCTGACCGCCGTGGCCGGGGTCGATGATCACGCGGCCCACCTTCAGTCCCAAGGCGCGGGTGAGCGAGCTCTGGCCGCTGCTGGTGTGTTTGGCGGCGGTGCCGGGTTCGCCGGCCGTGTACTGGGACTGTGACTGGGACAGCGGCGTGGGCGCCACGAACTCCGGTTTGACCACGAGGACTTTGGTGGATTCCGCCGCCGGCGGTGCGGATGGCCTCAGTGCTTCGACTGGCGCCCCGTCGCTCCTCGTGGACGTGTTCACCAGGGTGGGAATATTCACCGGGGCGGGCATATTCACCGCGGCGGGCGGGTTCACCTGGGCGGACGTATTCATCAGGGTCGGCGTAATCACCGGAGCGGGCGTCTTCACCGGCGCCTTCACCGGGGTAGGCGTCTTCACCGGAGGGGCAGGCAAGGGAAAGGGCGGGGGTTCCAGTTTCACCGTCTCCGGGGGTGGGGCGGTGAGCTTACCGCCGCGCACGGCGCTGCGCACTTCGATGATGAGGCGGTTCGGGTTGGAGAGCTGCGATGTGGTGACCTCAACCCCCTCCGCCAGGTCCAGCACCACGCGCGTGATTCCGGGATTGGTTTCGGCCACGCGGATGCGTTTCACCAGCTTGTCATCCAGTTGTTTGGAATAGAAACGCTTGGAATCGATCCGTGGGTGCGAATTGAGGATGTCGAAGTAAACGCGGTCGGGATTGTCCAGGCGGTCGCTGCGGGTTTGAAAGCTGCCGGAAACCTCAATGGCCACGCGGGTTACATCGGCAAGGGACCAATTGCGAACCGCGGTTACGGTGTGGAGATCTGGTTTATCCGTCTGCGCCAGCAGGGTTGCATACGGCAGGGCTGCGTACGAAATGGCGAGCGCAAGAATCAGCTTCATGGCACTAACTTAATGGCAATACCTTCCAGGCACTGGCTTCGGATCATGCCAGGCACTTGCTTCGAATCATGGAGGCGTCAACGGCCCCGCCACGTAACGCACAGTGCCGTCCGGCTGGACGACTTCCACGATGTGAGCCGGACCGGCGGGCGCGGCGTCCGCGGGTTTTCCTTCCTGCACCATCGGTTTGGAGGCAGCCTTTTGCTGCTTCGCAGCAGCGGCCTTTTGCGCTTCGCCCAGCCGCTTGTGAACCAGGACGAGGTAATTCTGGGTTTCGGCGTAAGGCGGTACGCCACCGTACCTGGCCACGGCTCCTTCGCCGGCATTATAGGCGGCCAGAGCCAGCGGATAATTGCCGCTGTAGAGGTCCAGCAGGTACCTCAAATACTTCGCCCCGCCCTGAATATTCTCCACGGCATTAAAGCTGTTGGAGACGCCAAAACGGCGCGCGGTGGAGGGGATTAACTGCATCAGGCCCTGTGCGCCCTTGGAAGACACGGCATAAGGATTATAATTGCTTTCCACCTTGATGACGGAATGAATGAGCTGGGGCGGGAGTTGGTGCTGGAGGGCGATGCGATCCACGGCTTCATCGATTCCGGCGGGCGGCGCGCCAGCCGTCCGTGGTTCGACGGCACGCGGCTCGACGGCACGCGGCTCGAAGGCGGTTGCCGGCTCGACGGCGACGGTATTCGACACCACGTGCGGCGGCACCACGGTTCCGGCGACCCGTTGCTGATGGACCGGCTTCGACGTCACGACCAAGCTTCTCACCAGTTTCCCGGTACGAGGATCCGGACGCACTACGCTGGTGATGCGTTCCGGCCCATCCGGGCTGGCGGCCGCCAGCACAGCCGCCGCCAGCACCGCCAGTGCTCCCATTCGAAAACACGCTGCTATTCTAAAACACAAGCGCATCAAAATGTTCGGCTCCAAAAAGTATACAACAAAAGCGGCAACACTCCCTGACGGGGGCAAAATCACGGCTCCGACGGTTTTGGCGCGCCCGGTCGCGGCTCAAAACGTAAACCTAATGCTATCATTTCTGTGTGACGCGGTCGGGATACGTGCTGGTGGGCGGGCGCAGTTCCCGAATGGGGCGCGACAAAGCGCGCCTGCCGTATCGCGGCGAAGCCCTGGCGGAATGGATCGCGCGCGCCGTGAAAACGGCGGCGGGGAGCGCGACGCTGGTTGGGAATGCCCCACTCGGCGGAATCCCCGACCTCTATCCGGGCGAAGGACCTTTGGGCGGAATCCTGACCGCCCTGCGCCACACCTCGGCGGATTGGAACCTGATTGTTGCCTGTGACATGCCCGAAGTGTCCGCGGAATTCCTGGACACGCTGCTCGATGCCGCCGAGCTTTTCGGCGCCAGTTCCGGAGCCGGCGCCTTGCTGCCTCGCGGGCCATCCGGACAGGTGGAACCGCTGTGCGCGGTGTACCACAAACGGGCTGGCGCCGCCATGGAACGGCGTTTTGCCGACGGCATAAGAAAGGTAACGGCGGCTCTGGAAGAGGTTGCCACCATCTGGTACCCGGTTGCGGAACTGAAAACCTTTCAAAACGTCAACACTCCAGAAGATTGGGCCGGTTATGCCGCCAGATGATTCCTACCCGCACTACATCGAGTTCCGGCATGTTTATAAGACGTTCGATCACCCGGTTTTGGTCGATGTCAATTTTCACGTGAACCCGGGCGAGACGGTGGCGATCATCGGACGGAGCGGGGTAGGCAAGTCGGTGACGCTCTCGCACATCATGGGGTTTCTGAAGCCCGATAGCGGCCGCATCATCGTGGCCCACGAAGACATCACGGACTTTTCCGAGTCCGAAATGCGGCGCGTCCGGCGAAAAGTCACCATGGTGTTTCAGTCCGGCGCGCTGTTCGATTCCCTCACCGTGGCCGAGAACGTGCTGTTTTCGCTGGAACTGCGTGAGGACTACGACGCCAAGAACAAAGAGGACGTGGTCAACGGTCTGCTGCATATGGTGGACATCGCCGGGGCCAAAGACGCGTATCCGGCGGATCTTTCCACCGGGTACAAACGCGCCGTGGCCATCGCGCGCGCGCTGGCCGCGCAGCCGCAGTGCGTGCTCTACGACGAACCCACCACCATGGTGGACCCGATCATGTCCGACCATCTGGGCGACCTCATGCTGCGGCTGAAGAAGCAACTGAAGCTGACCTCCGTGGTGGTGACGCACGACCTGGACCTCATGTACAAAGTGGCCGACCGGGTGGTATTCCTGTACGAAAGCGGTGTGATTTTCTTCGGGCCGGTACACGACCTGGAGAAATCGGACCATCCGCACATTCGGGAGTTTCTGGAAATGGACCGCGTCGTCAAAGTCTAGGAGTGAAGTGAATGTTCGATCGGTTTTCCGAGAAGGCGCGCCGAACGATTTTCTTCGCCCGCTACGAAGCCAGTCAGTTTGGCAGCGACTATATCGAGTCGGAGCACCTGCTGTTGGGCATCCTGCGGGAAGACCGCAGCCTGCTCGAGTTGCTGAAGATCCCGTCCGCCGAGGGGCTGCGCCGGAAAATCGAAACGCGGCTGGGGCCGCCACGGGAGAAGACATCCACGTCGGTGGACATGCCGCTCAACCACGAGTGCAAACGCGCGCTGGCTTATGCGGCCGAAGATGCCGAGACGCTGGGCCACAAGATCATCGATACCTGGCACCTGGTGCTGGGGCTGCTGCGGAACGAACAGTCGGGCGCGGCGCAGTTGCTTGGCGAAAACGGAATGGACCATGCGGCGTTCCTGGAAATCGTGCGGAAAATGCCCGAGGGGCCGGCGGGCCGAAGCCGCTCCTTGACGCCCGCGCCAGTGTCCTGGGTGCAAAGGGGGGTGCCCGCGCCAGTGGAGGAACCGGAACCCGAGCCCGAGATGCCCCAACCGGCCGCCGCTTCCTTGCTGATACCGCTCACCCGGCTGCAGAATTTGCTGACCGGGGCCCGCCCTCACCTGAAAGCCTTTTCGAATGCGGATGGCGCGGCGCGGCTAAAACGCAAGGACTGGTCGCGCACCCAGGCCATGGGTCACCTGGTGGATTGGGCCGCGATTCATCACGGCTGGGTGGCGCAAGCGCTGACTGAGCCCAAAGTTACCGCCGCGGGCTATCCGCCGGACGAGTGGGTGGGCGCGCAGGCATACGACGCCGTGCATTTTGACCACCTGGTGGAGTTGTGGCTGCGCCTCACCCAACTGCTGCTGCATGCGATGGCCCAGGTTCCGGAAGCCAGGCTGGCAACCCCGTTCCGCGTGGGGATTGCGGAACCCACGACGCTGCTCGAAGTGATCGAGCGCTACGTGGAGCACGGCGAGGATCTGGTGGCGCAGGTGCTGGTGCGGAGCTGAATATAGGCCGCTACTGCTTCTTACCGTCGGCGGCCGCCTTGGCCGGATGGGCCAGATCGTACTGCTTCAGCAGATCGCCTGTAATCACCGCCGACGAATCCGCCCAATAGACCGGCGCCTGCGGATTGCTGGCATCCAGCACCACGTGGTAACCGCGCTGGCTGGCGTACTTCTCGACTACGGCGTACATCTTGGGGCCGAGTTGCTCGCCCATTTTGTTTTGCGCCTCCATGGCCTCGGCGTCCATGTCTTCGGCGTCGCGTTTCAAAGTCCTGCCTTTGGATTGAATCTCAGCCGCCAGCTTCTCCTTGGCGGCGTCGCTCATGGCAGCGCTACTCTTGGTGAGGCGATCCTGGAGCGTCTGAAGCTCTTCCTGCCGGTGCTGAAGCTGCGCTCTTTTGGGCTCGAACTGACTCCGCAGGTCGGAGACCGCCTTCTGGCCCTCCTGGCTGTTCAGAATGGCGGCCTGGATATCGATGATCGCGACTCTGGTGGAGGCTGCGGTGGTTGGGGCCGCGGTTGGGGCGGCCGGTGTTTGGGAATGCGTGGCGAGCGCGGCTGCCGCTACAACCAGCGCGGCGGTAAGCACGGAATTCGATGTCATAGAGACTCTCCTGGTCGGGATCATAACATCGACTCCGAGTTTTGAAAGCTGTATATGTCAGCCACAGTGTGGTTACAAAAGCACCGGAGGGACTTTGGAAAGATGAGCGCGACCCAGGGTGCTCTGGCTGGTGCGCCGGCTGGTGCGCTGGCTCCACCCCCGGGCAGGCGGATTCACAATCTGCCGCAGGTTAACAACCTGCCCCACAAAATCGTCAGGGAGTAGACAAGCTACGCCCGTTGGATGTAGACTATCTACGGCCTGAGGAGATGATGAAACCAAACAATTACCAGAATCGAATCGAGCTGGTTCAGGGCACCCTGGATATGCTGGTGCTCCAAACGCTGCGTTGGGGAGCCCTGCATGGCTATGGGATCGGCCAGTTGATCCGATCGGGTTCCGCCGAAATCCTGCAAGTCGAAACCGGCTCCTTGTATCCGGCGCTGCATCGGCTGGAGCGGCAAGGCTGGGTGAGATCGGAGTGGAAGCAATCCGAAAACAAGCAGCGGGCCAAGTACTACAGCTTGACCGCATCTGGCAGAAAGCATCTGGCGGCCGAGCAAACCCGGTGGGACAAGGTAAGCGCGGCCATCGCCAGCCTGATGAACGCTCGGGAGAGCGAAGGCTAAGCGCATGAGACCATGGCCACGGTTACGCCGCCCCCGGCGGCTCGACGAAGAACTGGATGAAGAGATCCGCGCGCATCTTCGGATGGCTGCGCAGGACCGCATCGACCGCGGCGAACTCCGCGCCGAGGCGGAACGGAATGCCCGCCGGGAATTGGGCAACGAAGCACTGATCAAGGAGGTTACCAGAGACATGTGGGGATGGACTACCGTCGAAAGACTCGTTCAGGACCTGAAATACGCGCTTCGGCAGATGCGGCGCAGCCCGGGTTTCAGCATCGTCGCGGTGCTGACGCTGGCGCTGGGGCTCGCTGCGATCACCGTGATGTTCTCCATCGTGAACGGCGTGCTGCTGGAGCCGCTCAAGTATCGCGACCCCGGCCGCCTCTACCTTGCGCGGACGGTTCCGCCGGCTCGCGCCAATCTTGCCGGCAACTTTCCGGTGAACGCGCGGCATTACATGGAGTGGCGCCATCACTGTCTCTCGTGCGAATCGGTTTCGCTGATCCAATTTCAGGATCTGACGCTGGTGGGGGCCGGCCGGCCGGCCAAGCTTCCCGCCCTCGACGTATCGTTCAATTTCTTCCAAACACTCGGCGTGCAGCCATCCCTGGGCCGCGATTTCCTGCCTGAGAACGATACACCCGGCCACTTTGGCGAGGTGATTCTCACCGATGCGCTATGGCGGTCCCGCTTCGCCGGCGACCCTGCCATCATAGGCCGTAAAATTCAGATCAACGGCGAACCCCACACCGTGGTCGGCGTCATGCCGCCAGAGTTGCATCTTCCGAAAGGCGACGAGTGGGGTGCGTATTTCGGACCCGCGGCCGTGCCGCTCATTTTCCGGCCGGGGGTGGCGTTTTTCCAGGGTTCACAGGGGCGGGCGGTCGGCAACCTCAACTACACATCGGTGATCCGGTTGAAACCGGGCGTTCCCGTGGCGCAGGCCATTGCAGAACTGAACGCGCTGCTGGCGGATTTCGTGCGCCAGTTCAATCTGGAGACTAAGACCACTCTGATTCCCTTGCAAGAGCAGGTTACGCGCAACGCCCGGTCCTCGCTGTGGCTGCTGTTGGGGACGGTAGGCGCGGTGCTGCTGATTGTCTGCGTGAATGTGGGCAACCTGATGATCGTCAGGACCACGGGCCGCTATCGCGAGGCCGCGGTTCGCATGGCGCTCGGCGCCAGCCGTGGACAACTGTTCGGCCTGGTGCTGAAGGAAGCGCTGGTGCTGGTGGCCGCCGGCGGGGCCGCGGGGCTGGCATTGGCTTACGCGGGGCTGCGGGTGTTCGTGGCATCCGCGCCGATCGGACTGCCGAGGCTGGAAGAAGTGCAAATGGATTGGCGGGTGCTGGCCTTCGCCGGGCTGGCGATTGCGTTTTGCGCGGTGGCTTGCGGTCTGGTTCCGGCGTGGCGGCTGGCCCGCGTCCAGGTGCAGGATTCGTTGAAAGCGGGGGCCGCGACCTCCACCGAAGCCGGCGGCAAGCTGCGCGTCCGCGAAATCATGGTCAGCCTGGAAGTGGCCCTCAGCGCCGTGCTGCTGATTGTCGGCGGCCTGCTGATGCTCAGCTTTTTCCGCGTAATGCGGGTGGACAAGGGATTCGAAGTAGCGCACATCATTACGCAGGACGTCTCCTATCTGTCGCCCAAGTACGCACACAGTGTACGGCGGAGCATCATAGCGGAAACCGTGGCTAAACTGGCCCAGCTACCCGGCGTGCAAGTAGCTGCTGCCATTAACCGGCTGCCCCTGCTGGGCGACGATTGGGTGTCCGGTCTCGAAGATCCGGACCAGCCCGCTCGCCCCATGGAGAGTGCGGCGCTGGCCAATTTTCGATTTGCCACCCCGGACTATTGGAAAGCCATGGGCATTCCACTCAAGATGGGGCGCTTCTTGGACGAGTCCGACAAGGGTCGGCCGACGGCCGTGATCAGTGAACGGGCCGCCCGGTATCTTTGGCCGAACCAAAGCCCGATCGGCAAGCACGTGCGCGGTGTGGGGCAGCCGAGTCCAACACTGGAGGTAATGGGCGTGGTAGGCGAAGTTCGCGCCAGCGGGCTGGAACACAATCCGCCGATGATGGTTTACGAGCACTACTGGAGAATGCAGCCGGTCGGCATGTCTTTCGTGCTTCGTACCCAGTCCAGCCCGTTAGCAGTGGCCGGCGCGATTCGCTCCGTTCTGGCATCCGCCGATCCGGAAATGGCCATCCCACAGCCCACCACCATGGAGCAGATCCTGGAGGAGTCGGTGGCGGCCAGAAAATTCCAAATGGACCTGGCCGTAGGATTTGCCGCAGCGGCGCTGCTGCTGGCATCGCTCGGAATCTACGGCGTGATCTCCTTCGCGGTGGCCCGGCGGACGCCCGAGATCGGCATTCGAATCGCGCTGGGCGCACCGGGCCGGCAGCTCATGGCGATGGTTCTGCGGCAGGGAATGCGCCCGGTTTTGATAGGCCTGGCGGCCGGGGTCGCCTGCGGGCTGTTGGTGAGCCGCGCCATGGCGAGCCAGTTGTTCGGGGTCGCTCCCTGGGATCCGGTCACTATCTGCGGCGCGGCTGCGATGCTGCTGACAGTCGCCGCGTCCGCGTGTTGGATTCCCGCGCGCCGGGCGACCCGCATTGATCCGCTGACTGCATTACGCTTTGAGTGAACTGTGGGGCAGGTTGTTAGGGGCACCCTCTGGGTCCGGCGGAATGGCAATCCGCCTGCCGCTAGCTCGCGGACCCTGGGCAAAACCCGGACCGGCTCGCTGCCGCATCGCGCGGGCGGATTACCAATCCGCCGCAGGTTAACAACCTGCCCCACAAGGTTTTCGCCAGCGTTACTCTATACTTGTTCTGTGGAACGAAGACTGCGCGCGGGCCTCACCATCTTCGGATTTTTTACGGCCGTCGGGTTGCTGCTCTCGGGCTACAAATACTTCGACGTCGGCGCGCGCGGCGGCCATATCCGCTATGCCGAACCGCTGGTGGAAGAGCTGACCGGCGCCTGGATGGCGGCGCTTCTTTTCCCCGCGATCTCGCAGGTCGCCCGCCGCTACCCCATCGGCCGCACCAACTTCCTGGCCCGCGGAAGTATGCACCTGGGAATGCTGGCCGCTTACTCCGTGGTCCACACCGGGCTGATGTGGCTGTCGCGCAACCTGCTGTTCCCAATACTTGGCTTGGGCCGCTACGATTACGGCATCATGCCGGTGCGCTTCCCCATGGAATTCTTCATGGACGTGATCGCCTATTGTGTGATGGTCAGCATTCTGTATCTGTTCGACAGCCGCGTGCGCGCCTCGCAGCTTGAAGGCAAACTGGCAGCCGCGCGCCTGCAGAATCTGCGGTTGCAGCTCCAGCCCCACTTCCTTTTTAATGCGCTGAACACCATCTCATCGGTAATGTACGAAGATCCACGCAAGGCCGACGCCATGATCTCCCGGCTCAGCGACCTGTTGCGCAGCACCCTGGCCGATACCGGGGTTCAAGAAGTCCCGCTCGATCACGAAGTGCAGACGCTGGAGCTGTACCTGGACATCATGCGCCGCCGCTTCGAAGACAAGCTGACCGTGGACGTTCAAGTGGCGCCCGAAGCCTGGAAGGCCCTGGTGCCGCAGCTCCTGTTGCAACCGCTGGTGGAAAACTCCATCCGCCACGGCCTCAACCCGCAGACCAACACCGTGGACGTGACCGTCACCGCCCGCCGCGATGGCGACGTCATCCGCCTGCAGGTGCGCGACCACGGCCGCGGCATCAACGGCAATTTCAAGAAGGGCACCGGCCTTTCCAACACCGCCGAACGGCTGAAACAACTCTACGGTGGGCGCCAGACGCTGGAGTGGCAAAACTGCGAAGGCGGCGGCCTGCTGGTGACCGTGGCCGTTCCCTTCCATACGTAATGCGCGTTTTAATCGTGGACGATGAACCTCCGGCAAGGCGCAAAATTCGCCGCTTCTTGGAAGACGCTCCAGGCATCGAGGCTATCGCGGAAGCCGGCGCCGGCAGCGAAGCCCTGGAGGCCATCCGTAACTTCCGGCCCGACCTGCTGTTCCTCGACGTCCAGATGCCCGACATGGACGGTTTCGCGGTGCTCCAGGCCGTCCCGCCGCCGCGCGACTTCCACGTGGTATTTCTCACGGCTCACGATCATCATGCCCTGCGCGCCTTTGAGGCGGAGGCGCTCGATTACCTGCTGAAGCCTGCCGACCCCGAGCGCTTTGAGCGCGTCCTGGAACGCGCCCGCCAGCAGGTGGCGCTGCGCCGGGCCAAGCCTGCCGAGCCGGCGCTGCCGCCGCGGTTCGTCCGCCGCCTGCTGGTGGAAAAAGGCGGCAAGGAGTTGTTCCTGCCGGTGGAGCAACTGGATTGGGCCGAAGCTGACCGCAATTACATCTGCCTGCACGCCGGCCGCGAAACCTATACGCTGCGCGCCACCCTGGAGAGCCTGGTGCGCCAATTGGACCCGGATCAGTTCGCGCGCATCAGCCGCTCAGAGTTGGTGAACCTGGACCGCATTCGCGAAATGCAGCCCTGGTTTCACGGCGAACGCCGCATCATCTTGAAGGACGGCAAGGAGCTGACCTGGACGCGGCGCTTCCGGGCGCAGTCGTCCCTGGCGCCGCCGTCCCGCGATTAGGCCCGTTCGTCCCGCCGTTGTTGGCTTTCGGAACACCAACCCGCAGAATACCTGCATGCGCACTCTGAGTCTCATTTTCTGTACCGTTTCTGCATTGTCCGTGGTCCGCGCCGGGGAACATTCCCCGCTGCAGCAGATCACTCGCGAAAACGTCGCCAGGCTGCGGGTGGCCTGGACGTATCACACCGGCGCTCTCACGCCCGCCAGCGATCTCAACCACAAGGCGGCTTTCGAGGCCACGCCGATCCTGGTGGAGGGCGCCCTCTATCTCACCACGCCCTTTAACGCCGTGATCGCACTGGACCCGGCTACCGGCCGCGAGAAATGGAGGTTCGACCCCGACGTGAACCGCGAGCACGACTACTCCGAGGTCGCCTCCCGCGGGGTGGCCAGTTGGATTGACACCAAAGCCGCCAGGGACGCCGTCTGCCGCGTCCGTCTCTTCGAAGGCACCATCGAAGCCCGGTTGCTGGCGCTCGACGCCAAGACCGGCAAGCTGTGCGCCGATTTCGGCATCGGCGGCCAGGTGGATCTGGCCCACAACGTGGCCCTGAACAGCCTGGGCGACTACGAAGTGACCTCGGCGCCCACGGTGGTGGGCGATCTGGTGATCACCGGTTCATCGATCGGCGACAACCGCTCGGTGGAGGTGGAGCGCGGCATCGTGCGCGCCTACGACGCCCGCACCGGCAAGCTCCGCTGGACCTGGGACCCCATCCCGTGGGCCGGTCAGCGCAAACTGCGAACGGGCGCCGCCAACGCATGGGGCGCTATCGCCGCCGACCCCGGCCGCGACCTGGTCTTCGTGCCCACCGGCAGCGCCAGCCCCGATTATTTCGGCGGCGAGCGGCCGGGCAACAACGCCCACGCCAACTCCGTGGTGGCCCTGCGCGCATCCACCGGCGAACTCGTTTGGGGCTTCCAGGTGGTGCATCACGACCTTTGGGATTACGACGTGGCGTCGCAGCCCGTGCCGATCGACTACCAGGGCCGCGCGGCGGTGGCGGTGACCACCAAGATCGGCAACGTCTTCGTGCTGGACCGCGAGACCGGCAAGCCGCTTATGCAGGTGGAAGAACGCGCGGTGCCGAAAAGTGACATTCCGGGTGAGGACGCTTCCGCGACCCAGCCATTCCCGGCGTGGGCCGCCATGACGCCGCAGAAACTCTCGGCCGCCGATATGTGGGGCCCCACGCCGGAAATTCGCGACTGGTGCACCAAAAGGCTGGCCAGTCTCCGCAATGACGGCTTGTTCACGCCCCCCAGTCTCCAGGGCACCGTGCAGTTCCCCGGCAACGTGGGCGGAGTCAACTGGGGCGGCGCCACGTGGGACCCGCGACGCAACCTGCTCTTCGCCAACACCAACCGCGTTGCTGCCATTGTCAAGTTGATTCCGCGCGCCGATCTGACCGCGGAGATGAAGGTTCACGAAAAGGACACCGATCGCATCCACGGCGAGTTCGCCCGCCAATCCGGCACGCCCTACGCCATGTATCGCGAGTTTCTGATCCACCCTGAAGGCACGCCGTGCAACACGCCGCCCTGGGGCGCGCTGGTAGCCTTCGATCTCGCCACCGGCAAGCTCCGCTGGGCGGCCCCCATCGGCGAAGTGAAACCCGGCGTAAAGACCGGCACTCCCAACCTGGGCGGCCCCATGTCCACCGCCGCCGGCTTGATTTTCAGCGCCGCCGCCATGGACACCTACCTTCGCGCCTTCGACGCCGAAACAGGCGCCGAGGTCTGGAAAGCCGAACTCCCCGCCAGCGCCCAAGCCACGCCGATGACCTACGAAGCCAACGGCAAGCAGTATGTGGTCATCTGCGCCGGCGGGCATGGAAAGCTGGGGACTAAGATGGGCGATGCGGTGGTGGCGTTTCGAGTGGAGTGAGTCGGCACTAACTGACTTTTCCCCGGAGGAAGTCGGTTACGATTTGCCGATAGACTTCATCGGGGAAACTGGCGAAGTCGAAGACGACGAAAAGAGGTTCACAGAGCTTCTTGACCAACTCCACAATCTCAGTCTCGATCGCGCCAAGTCGGAATGTTATCGGCGGCACGGTGACTTCATCTTCGTGGAGATTCTTCTGCGGAGAGACGACGCGGTGTTTGGACGCTGCCGACAACATACGACCTCGCAGTCCACCGTAGCGTACGGCCACTTCGACGTGAGCATTCGGTTCGACGCCCAGCACCTTATAGAGATTGGCACAATGGAGCAAAACCTCCGCTACGCGCGCGATTCGGGCGTCGAACCATATGGCGTGAGAAGGCCCTTCTTGGTCCTCAGACAGGGACATGAGAGTATAGAAGGCACCACTCCTGGCTAAGGCCCAGTATGTAAAGAGGGGACCTACCTTGTCCCCGGAAATGCTTGCGAAAATACCATCGTTGGTCGGCCTAGGGCGATATTCTTCCCGGTCTAGGACCAGCCCGGTCGGCCACCCATGTCGGCGCACTTCGGCTTGTCTTGCCACCACCAGCAACTCAGGCTGAGACTTGAGAATGACTGAGTCAGGCGTGAAATGCCATACTTCCATGAACCCTGTCTCGGCCCTGACCCTGTCGGCCCACCCATGCGCATCGTACAAGCCCGATATCGCCTTTTTCCGGTGCCGCCCCAGCCATTCGACGTCAAGTTCCCGGCGGCTCGGTATAGGTGGCGGAGCGAGCGTCTCGCCCTCCAGTGCCGCATACCAATCGAGCCGCGCCGCCAGGAGCCGCGCCAGAATCTCGTAGGCGTAGCCGAGACTCGATGGGTCGCTGGTGCCGCCTTCTATCACTGGCAGTGGTTCTCCAAAGCTCCAGTACGGTACGTAGGGAATTCGCAACAACTCGATGGCGTCTTGTGCGGTCTTGCCGCTGGGGAGCCAGTCGCGGTAGAGCTCGCCGAACTGTTCGGCAAACATGGTTTTCCACTGTGAAGCTCGCTCGTACTCCGTCCGGCTTTCGTCCCTCGCTGGAACCGGCACCGCAAGAAGCCGTGTGCGATCCAATGGCAAATGTCCCTGCGCCCGTCGCGCCCGTTCCACGATCTGAAGCGCACCCTTAGCGCTCGACTCGGTCGTTGTGAAAAACAGAACCAGCACGTCCGCCAAATGGACCGTGCAGATGCCACCGATATCCGTCACGCCTGTTCGGCTGTCCACGAGCACGAATTCGAACTCCGCCGCCCACTCGTCCCGGAGTTCTTCTATGTAAGTGCCGAGTCCATACTTGTCGAAAAGCTCGGGGAAGTTCAGCGATTGCAGCCGGCCTGAGTAGTCCTCGCCGTTTCGACCGGCGGTCAACACCGATAGCGGCGAAGAATTATTGCCGACACGAACGTCGATGAGACAATCTCGCCAATCCAGTAGCGCGCCACTCGCCTTTGCCTGGACAAGGTCTACAATTCCTCTCCCAGCCGCACGCAGATCTTGAATGTCAGGCCTTAGCTTTGCAAAGAAGCGCTCCAGTCCCGGTGCCTCCAGATCCCAGTCCACAACTAGAACCGAATGCCCCCACTTCGCGAGCAATGCGGCGACATTGGCAAGCGCCATAGTTCGGCCCATGCCTCCCTTGAACGAATAGAAGGTATAGATAGTCCCGCGTTCTTTGTTGTTAGCCGGGGTGGTCATAGTCTGGCCAATCCAATAGCTGGAATCGTCATTCCTCGCGCCTCGACAACGGGCCAGTTGGCGTCGAATTCCGGAGCCCGCCGGATCATATGAGCGACCTGAGCCGCGAAAGCCTTCAGCACATCCTCTAACTCAATGGCGCGCGGGCTCGTCCAGAACGCAGGCACAGTCGACGTATAGGGAGCGACGTCTGTCCACTGAACCACCCTGGCCTCGGCAGGGAAATGTTCACCATCGTGGAATCTCAAGGGAGCGATCAGCCCATGGGACTGCATCGCAAGCCGTCGCTCACGTTCGCGAAAGCTCTCCCACTCCGAAAAGCACCAAGTGGACTGGAAATATGCAGGCGACCAAACGCCAACCATGCACTTTGACAGCTTGAGAGCCTCTTTCAACCTCAGAGGCCAGCGATCCCCGGTCTCGATGTTCTCCTCGTCAATGAACATTCGGACTTCTGGCACACCAAGTTCTTGCGTGATCCAGAACCTCAGCCGAGTGTGGACCTGTCTGGTCCATTCCAGCGTCAAGTCGTGCCGCTTGTAGCTGAAGAAAACGTCGTATTTGTAGTCGGTGGGGGTTGGCGTCATCCGGAAAATCGGGGTTCTTCACCCCGCTCTCAATGATCCCACAGAGCGAGGTTCCTTCAGAAAGCCACGTCCTGATCTATACAAAAATGTCTATTTCCAACACCCGGCCGCGACGGGTGAACTGGCTGGCCCGTTCCGCAATTGCCGTTTGCGACAAGCTTTGCCGCTGAAACCGCGCTCATGTACTTCACTCCATTTACCTCCAAGAGAGCCGGCGAAATCGAAGATGGCGAAGAGAACTCACAGAGATTCTGCATCAAATCCACCATCTTCCGCATCTACCGCGCTAAGTCGGAGTGTCATCGGCCGAATCCCTGACTTGCCTTCATCTTCAGGCACGCCGCTTCTGTGGGTGTTTACATTTGTGGAGTGTGATGGAGTGAACGCTATGCGATCGCGCAACGGTGCGGCAAGTAACAAGTGCTGCCTCCCTGTCGGCAAGAAGTTCGCGCAACTGGCTGCCGGCTCCTGGTAAAAAGTACGCCCTCGGATTGACTGTTCCGCGTGACTTATTGATACCGAACAAGTTATTCGTGATGGCACTTGGGATGCCTTCTGGAAAGTCGTGGAGCTGTTGGGGCCACGGCCCCGAATGGCATCTAACTCAGTTAAGGAAAGGAACCATTTCCATGAAGTTACACTCACTCATTCCATCGCGAATGGCGCTCACCGTGGCTTGCGGGATCGCCTTTGCAGCGGGCATCGGCACGTTCCAGGCGAAGGGGGACGCGTGGGACAAGAAGACCATTCTCACGGTGAACCAGACCATCCAGGTACGAGACACGGTTCTTGAGCCAGGCCAATACGTCCTCAAGCTCTACAATTCGAATTCCGAACGCCACATCGTGCAGATCTTCAATGCCGACCAGAGCCACCTCATCAACACGGTAATGGCAATTCCGAAACAGCGAATGGAGCCCACTGGCGACACTCAATTCCAGTTCTGGGAGACACCCTCGGGAACCGCCCGTGCCATGCGGGCGTGGTTCTATCCCGGTGACACCATCGGCCAGGAGTTCCCATACCCAAAGCACCTGATCGCGCTGGCCAGCGCCGCCCCAGTGCCGGTGCCAACTCCCGTCACCACCGAGCCTGAACCCGCGCCGGCGCCTCAACCGGAGACCCAGCCTCAGGCCGCGACGCACGACCAGGACGTCCCAGACCAGCCAGCCGAAAACCAGCCAGTCGAGACTACTCCGGAGCCTCCGCCACCGCCAGCTCCGGCTGCGACCGAACCTGCTCCTACGCCTCCGCCGCCCCAGGAGTTGCCCAAAACCGGCAGCCCCTATCCGGTGCTGGGAATCTCGGGCGGCATTTTGCTCGGCATCTACGGCTTGCTGCGGCTGAAAAGGATGGCGTAATACCGGTCTGCAAGTGTTCGTGAGGAAGTTATGAACCGGCGCTCGGCAATTCGAAGCCTGATGGTTGTTGGCGCCGGTTCTTTGTTTTGCAAACCGTCGCCCGCAGACGCGGCCGAGCAGCGGCAGGATTTCGTGATCCGCAGCGAAGTTCGTCTGGTGCTGTTAGACGTGAGCGTGAAGGATCCGGGCGGCGGTTTCGTATCTGGGCTTTCCAAGGAGAACTTCGCCGTTTTCGAAAATGGCGTTGCCCAGGATGTCACAGTCTTTGCGGCCGACGACGTGCCGGTGACGGTGGGGATCTTAGTGGACGAGAGCCGGAGCATGACGGCCAAGCGCGCCGATGTTCTGCGAGCGGCCGAGACATTCATAGCCGAGAGCAACCCGCGGGATGAGGTCTTTGTTCTGAACTTCAACGACGACGTGAAGCGCGGCCTCCCCGACGGCGCACTCTTCTCGGACGACCTCGAGCAACTGCGCTCCGCGCTCTACCGTGGGGTCCCCACGGGGATGACCGCGCTAAACGATGCCATCGCGGACGGGTTGAAGCAACTGGAATTGGGAAGGCGCGACAAGAAGACTCTCGTCGTGATCAGCGATGGCGGCGACAACGCCAGCCGGCGTACGCGCCGGGAGATGCTTGACATGGTGGAGCGCAACATCGCCACCATTTACACCATCGGTCTGTTCGAAGCCGGCAGCCCGGATATGAATCCCGGCCTGCTGAAACAAGTCGCCAGGATCAGCGGCGGCGAAGCCCAGTTTCCCGCCGACCCGGAGGGTATGGTTGAGGCGTGCCGCGGCATCGCCAAAGATATTCGAACGCGCTACACCATCGGCTATCTTCCCCCGGCGAGGAACGGCGGTTCGCTGCGGCATATCCGCGTGAGCGTGTCGGCGCCGGGCCGTGCCAGGTTGATCGCGCGGACGCGTGACAGGTATCGATATGAGCAGATCGAGGAGAGCAGGTAGAACGCGGCGGAGGCTGGAGAAATTGCTCCTGCTGGCGGGGCTGGCGGCTATTGCCATTTGGGTTGGGTCAATGGTTCGCACCGCGGTTTCCCAGGACTGGGCCAACTGGGTTTTTGACCGAAAGCTCCACGGTCAGCCGGCGACCGTGAGCCAGTACCTGGAATCCCGGCTCGGGCCCCGCCCGGTTAAACCGGTTGCCACACCGCCAGTGGTTGAGGAACACCCGGGTGCTCCCACGGAAAAACCGCCGGTGGAGAAGCCGCCGGTGGAAAAGCCGCCAGTCATTGGTGAGGGCACCATGATCGGCCGCCTGGAGATCCCCCGGCTCAAATTGCACGCTATTGTCCGTGAGGGCGCCGGCGCCGGCACGTTGGACCTGGCACTCGGCCACATTCCCGGCACCGCCTTCCCGGGGCAGGAGGGCAATGTGGGCGTGGCCGGCCACCGCGATTCGCTCTTTCGCGGCCTCGGAAAAATCCGCCGGACCGACCGGATCGAGTTTCAGACCCTCTCCGGAAATTATCAGTACGAAGTCGAATCCACCAGCATCGTGAAGCCGCAGAAGGTCAGCGTGCTGGACGCGGGCCGTTACCCGGAGATCACTCTGGTGACCTGCTATCCGTTCTATTACGTAGGTTCGGCGCCGGATCGTTTTATTGTGAAAGCGCGCCTGATTTCCCAGAACGCATCCCAGAACGGGCCGCAGGACGCGCCGCAGAATGCATCCCTGAAGACGTCCCAGAGCGCGCCGCAGAACGCATCGCAGAGCCCGCCGACGGACGTGCCCCAAGACGCGTCCCAGAACGCGCCGCCGAGTGCGCCCGCGGTGGAGCCGGTCAAGCCGGCGCCGGTTCCAGAGCGCCGCGGCGTCCGGCCTTCCGTGCGAAAAGTGTACTTCCACATAAGTGAAGGGCGCAGCCGGACTCTGGTCCCGGGAATCTCTCTCGGCCTGGAGTGGGCCGACCCAGCCAGCCAGCGCATGAGTGGCTGGATGTGGGTGATGCCGGACCGCAGAACCATTCGGTTGACGCGTCAACACAGCCGCGCGCCGCTGGTTTTCTATGGCCGCCTGGATGGCAAGAGACGCGAGTTGGTGATCACCAGTATCGGCAGGAACTCGGTGAGCGGTTATCTCCAACTGTTCGGCGGATGACCACTCGCCGACGAGGATCCCGAACCGGTAGAGCGCGGCAACGCCCGCGGCCCAAACCAGCCTTTGCGCGGCTGGTTGGCAACTGCAGCGGGATGTAAAGGTATTGAAATACCTGGCGCGAACCTGCCATTGCAACGGCCGCTTCGGTCCGGCTACAGCAGATCCTTGGCGGCCACACGCCGCTCTTCAACTTTCCTGTGCGTCTTCCATATGACGACCGAGTTGGCGCCCACAACCAGCGTGCCGATTGCGCCGGGCAGCAGAAAGCCGTACCAGACGCCCCATGGTTGGCCGTTCAGCAGAGCTGCGAACCCAGCGATCAAAAGCACCACAGCCACCGCCCAGAGAACGAACCAGGCGCGCAGCAGGAACCGGGTGGCGCGGCCCCGAGGCAGAAGCCAACCCACCAGGCCTCCCAGGCATCCGGCAATCACGCCGTAGGCAGTGCCCGGAATCCACGCATAGGAATTCGGATCGAACCATGGCTGTGTCATCGTCTATTTTCTCCCTTCGTCTCTACTCTCAATTCATCTCTACCTCTCAATTCATCGGTGGCGGCGCGATGAGCCTTCCAAAGCTCCCGGGCCAGCCCGGCCGGCACTTTTCCGTCGGCCACCAGCACTTGCAGTTTGCGCTGGAAAGAATCGGCGGCTTTCGGGTCGTCGGCAGCTTGGACCTTGGCGATCAGCCTGTCCAGCCGGGCGCGCAGCGTCGGATAAGATACGCCGTACTCTTCGCACAGGGCTTTCAGTGAGCCCGAACTCAGGACGAACCGCTTCAGAAACTGGAGGTCTTCTTCGTCCAGGGCTTCCAACCACGGTGGCTGCGGCTCCTTCATTAAATTAAGATAGGCTTATATTTTGTTTAATGCAAGAAAATTGATCTCTTGTTGAATAAAATTTAACAGAGGGGCAGACCGGAAGGCCCGCCTTACGTGGTAGTGTGACTAGAGGGGAAAACACCCTAGAGGGGAAAACACCAATGAAACGAATGTTACTGGCGATGCTGTGCGCGGCGGCTCCGGCGTTGGCCGCGGAAGGAAGTATCAACGCGGCCGAGCGGGCCTATCTGCTGGATCAACTGGAGTCATCCAAGAAGGCGATGCTGGCGAGCATTCAGGGGGTGAGCGCGGCGCAGTGGGCGTTCAAGCCGGCGCCCAATGTCTGGTCGGTGAAGGAATGCGCGGAACACATCATCCTGGCGGAGGATTTCTTGTTTGGGACGGTCCAGCAGATTCTGAAGTCGCCGGCTGTGGCGCGTCCGGAGGGATCAAACGAGCAGGTGGACCACATCATTGTGACCAAGGTGCAGGACCGGTCGCAGAAAGCGACGGCACCGGAAGCCATCGTGCCCAGCGGCAAGTTCGCCACGCCCGAGGATGCGGCGCGGGAATTCACGGCGCGCCGGGACAAGACCATTGCGTATGTCAAGAGCACCGACGACCCACTGCGGGTGCACGTGGCGCCGAGTCCGGGTGGCCCCATGGACGCGTACCAGTTTCTGTTGCTGCTGGCGTCGCACTCGGCGCGGCATACGGCGCAGATTCGGGAGGTGCAGAGCAACGCTAGTTATCCGAGGGCGGGGACGAAGGGCGAGTGATCGATCGGCCAGAGATCAAGCGGCCAGAGATCAATCAGGCGGCCCAGTGATCAAGCGGGCTCCGCGGTTGTGGGTGAAGTAGTTGTAAACCCACTCCACGAAAACCAGCAGGCGGTTATCGAATTCCACCAGGTACATCAGGTGCACGAAGACCCAGGTGAACCAGGCCGGGAATCCGGAGAGGTGCAGGATGCCGAACTCGGCCACGGCCTTGTTGCGGCCGATCGTCGCCAGGTTGCCTTTGCTGGCATACCGGAACGGGGCCACGGTTTCGCCGCGCAGTTTTTTGCGGATCGCGTTGGCTACGTAGCGGCCCTGAGACATGGCGACGGGCGCTACACCGGGTAGCGGTTTGCCGCCCTGGTGGACGAAACTCGCCATGTCGCCGATGACGTGGATTTCCGGGTGGCCCGGTATGCTGAGGTCGGGCTCCACCAGCACGCGCCCGGAGGTGTCGAGTTTGGCGCCGGCGCGTTCGGCCAGGTTCTTGCCCAGCGGCGATGCCCGCACACCGGCGGCCCATAGTACGGTGTGGGTGGCGATGTATTCCTCGCGGCCGGCCAGTGTGAAGGTGACTCCGCCGGCCTCGACGTTGGTGACCCGCGCGCCCGTGATCGGACGCACGCCCAGCGCCACCAGTTGCCGCTCGGCCTGGTAAGAAAGTTCCGGATGAAACGCCTGGAGCACGCGCTTATTGCCCTCGATCAACAGGATTTTTGCGTCCGAGGGATTGATGTGCCGGAAGTCATGGCGTAGCGTGTCGTTGGCGATTTCTCCGAGGGCTCCTGCCAGTTCGACGCCAGTGGGGCCGCCGCCCACGATGACGAAAGTCAGCCAGGTGCTGCGCTTGGCGGCGTCGGGTTCGCGCTCGGCCTGTTCGAACGCCGCCAGCAGACGGCTGCGGGTTGCGGTGGCGTCCTCGATGGTCTTCAGGCCCGGCGCCAACTTGGCCCACTGATCGTTGCCGAAGTAGTGGTGGGTGGAGCCGGTGGCCATGATCAGGTCGTCATAAGGGACCTCGCCGTCTTGCAGAATAACCCGGCGGTTGGCCACATCGATGTCTGTCACTGCCCCCAGCAGCACGTCGGTGTTGAGGTACTTCTTCACCACGACGCGAATGGGCGAGGCCACTTCACCGGGCGAGAGCCCGCCGGTGGCTACCTGATAGAGCAACGGCTGAAAGAGGTGGAAATTGCGGCGGTCTATGATGGTCACGGCCACGGGGGCCCGTCCCAGCGTCTTGGCCGCATACAGCCCGCCGAAGCCGCCGCCAACAATCACCACGCGGTGGAGAGCGCTCACGTTCCGGGCCGATCAATGGCGGATTTCAATGGGAGTCCGGGGGCGAATCTGGGCGCAATCCTAGGGTTCACATCGATAGTACAACTGATGCCAGGCTTTCTTATCACCCACCGCACCTGGCGCTGTGAAATTCTGAACGTTCCAAAACCTGAAATGGCGCCCCGGCCCCGGCGTTCCAGGGTGGCCTGTATTCCAGACAGAAACGTCCCTTGGGCGCAAACTGCCTGGACCCGAGCGACCAACGCGCCCGAGGCAGTTTTGCCGACTAAATCTTTCTTTTTCACCTGCCCGCGAATGGTACCAAGCTGTGGGGCTGGTGTCAATCTTGACTCGGGGGCCTGCAGGAACTTCGCATACCAAGCTTGTCCGCTGGCCCGAAGGGCGCAAAAGTTGGTGAACCGGGCCGATAGAGGCGGCGGGCAGATTCGCGGGGCAGGTATTTCGTTGGAAATGGGGCCAACCGCGAG
>Ga0210402_10001522_pt1 | contig 23887 bp, 18 predicted proteins | sample IncBWC7MmetaG_FD_161055 | JGI IMG/M metagenome (GOLD analysis project Ga0210402, IMG submission 161055) | Forest soil microbial communities from Barre Woods Harvard Forest LTER site, Petersham, Massachusetts, United States - Inc-BW-C-7-M | ecosystem: Environmental > Terrestrial > Soil >... | reverse complement strand
AGCGATCCATCTCTTCGAGCTGATCGTTGGAGACGGAATTCTTTGAGGGATCGAAGTCTGCGAGATTGCCGAGAGCGAAGCGGAACGTGTTGCGGATTTTGCGATAGGCTTCGCTGAGCTGCGTCATCACGCGCTCGGACATTTTCACGTCGGCCTGGTATTCGACGCTGGCGACCCAGAGGCGGAGAAGGTCGGCGCCCCATTTTTCGCAGATTTCGTTGGGCTCGATGGAGTTGCCGAGCGACTTGGACATCGGGCGGCCTTGTTCGTCGAGCGTCCAGCCGTGTGTAACGACACCTTTATAGGGCGAGCGATTTTTTACGCCGACAGCTACGAGCAGCGAGCTGTGAAACCAGCCGCGGTATTGGTCAGGACCTTCGAGATAGACATCGGCGGGCCATTCGTCGCCCTTGAGCACGGAAAGGTTGGACGAGCCGGAATCGAACCAGACGTCGAGGATGTCGTTTTCCTTGCGCCATTTGGATTCGCCGCAGGAGCATTTTGTGCCGGCGGGAAGAAGTTCCTCGGCGGAGTGCTTGTACCAGGCGTCCGCGCCTTCTTTTTTGAACCATGCGATGACGTTGCGGAGCGCTTTGAAATCTTCAAGGCGCTTGCCGCACCCATCGCAATAGAAAACGATGATAGGCGTGCCCCAGAAGCGCTGGCGCGAGACGCACCAATCGGGGCGATGCTCAATCATTTCGTACATGCGATCTTCGCCCCAGGCAGGTGTCCACTTCACTTTGTGGATTTCCTGGAGGGCTTTTTCGCGGAATGTTTTGGATTCCCCTTTTCCGATTTCATCCATTTTGATGAACCATTGCTCGGTGGCGCGGAAGATAACGGGATTGTGGCAGCGCCAACAGTGCGGATAGCTATGCTTGTATGGATGATGGCCAAGCAAAGCGCCGTGTGTGCCGAGAAGTTTTACAATGATGGGATTCGCGGTGAAGACGTCCTTGCCTTTGTATTCGGGCAGGCCTTCGGTGTAGATGCCGCGGTCGTCGAGCGGAGCAGCGGTTTCGAGATTGTATTTTTGGCCGGTATTGAAGTCGTCCACGCCGTGGCCCGGCGCTGTGTGCACGATGCCCGTACCTTGATCGAGCGTGACGTATCCGGCGAGGACGCCCGGGACTTGAATCGGCAAGAACGGATGCTGGAACTTCATGCCTTCGAAGTGATGGCCTTTGAATTTTGAGAGGACGCGCGCTTCTTTGAGTTCGCATTCGGATTGGAGCGCGGCGACGCGATCCGCGGCGAGAAGGAGTTTGCCTTTTTCCGTTTCGATGACGACGTATTCGAAGTCGGGATGAAAGGCGAGTGCGCGATTGTGCGGAATCGTCCAGGGAGTGGTGGTCCAGATGACGGCGCTGACGTCGGAACCTAGTTTTGTGGCGTCATCACTGCCACCACCGACGACAGCAAACTTTACCCAAATGGAAGGGCTGTTGTGGTCTTCGTATTCGACTTCGGCTTCGGCGAGCGCAGTGGAATCGTAAATGCACCAATAGACGGGCTTGCGGCCACGATAGACATAGCCCTTTTCGATGAAGTCGAGGAAGGCGTTGGCGATGGTGGCTTCGTACTCGTGGCTCATCGTCAGATAGGGATCGTTCCAACGGCCGAAAACACCGAGGCGCTTGAAGTCGCGCTTGTGCTGTTCAACATAGCGCGTGGCAAACTCGCGACAGAGGCGGCGAAATTCCGCGGGAGGGACTTTTCCTTTGCCGCCAAGTTCCTTTTCGACCTGCGTTTCGATGGGAAGGCCGTGGCAATCCCAGCCGGGGACGTACGGGGCGTAATGGCCCGCCATGGATTTCGTCTTAACGATGAGATCTTTGAGAATCTTGTTGAGGCCGGTGCCAAGGTGGATTGTGCCCGTGGGATAGGGCGGACCATCGTGCAGCACAAAGAGGGGCTTGCCTTGGCGCGCGGCCAGAATGGCTTCATAAAGATTCGCATCTTGCCATGCCGCAAGCTGTTTTGGCTCATTCAGCGGCAAGCTGGCTTTCATGGGAAAGTCAGTTTTAGGCAGGTTGAGAGTCTTCTTCAGTTCGAGTGGTTCGGCCATGTTGGAGCGAGCGAATCCCCTTTAGCAGTCATTTTCCCGGAGACGAATTCCCTAAGTTCAAGACGGGAAACATCGGAAAGCGGTGTAACTACGTATGTTACAATGAATAGCTGAGTGGTGTCAGCCGTCGCGAGCGTGTGCGTAGTGGGTCAGGCTGAATTTCTGGCTTATTAGGTGGCGAACCGAGAAATTCAACCTGACCCGCTACAGGGCATGTGCAACCAATCCCGGGCCCTCCGAATCGTAACGGATGAATACCCAGCGGGCTTTTGTGCGTCTAAATAGAAGGTGAAACAAGTGGCTGGATTCGATCTCAAGCTGGTTCCAAACGACGCGCTTCCAAAAAGGAAAGTTGACGATGCATCGTCGGCAGTGCCCGTGCCGGACAAGCTGGTGCCGAAGTTTACGCGGCCGGTCTATCTAAGGGCCGAAGATTTTGGATTTTGGTCCAACCTGAGGCAATTCCTTTTTGAGAAGCCGATCAAGTTTCGCGGGGATTACCGTTCGCCGCTGATGCCCACGGAATACGGGGGCGGCTTTTGGGGGAATTTTAAGGATTTTTTCAGCTCGAAGCCTGTGCCGAAGGGCTCCCTGAAGGGACAGCTTTCGAATCGCTGGGGAACGAATTTTGGCGGGTTTGGCGACCGGCTGAAAGAGGTCTTCTTCCCAGTAAAGCAGGCGCCGCTTCCTTTTGAAGTGAGGCCGGTGAAGGTAAAGGACATCTGGTCGAAGGATGAGAACTTCGGCTGGACACAAGTTATTTCGATCGGCGTTCACGGTGGAATCATTGCGCTGATGCTCGTGCCCTTCCTGTGGAACTTGACGGGATCGACGAAGGCTGTGGAAAAGGCGAACGTCACGCCGATTGATATTTCGGATTATCTTTCGAAATTGCCCGCTGGAGCGAACAAGGCGGGAGGCGGTGGCGGCGCGAATGACCACACGCTGACGCCTGTAAATAAAGGCAAGCTGCCAAAGTTCAAGATGACGCAGTTTACGCCACCGCAAGTGAAGCCGGTAAATCCCGATCCGAAATTGGCGATGGATCCATCCTTGCTTGGACCGCCGGATTTGAAAGTGGCGAGCCCGAATTTGCCTACGTTTGGCGATCCGAATGCGAATGGCGTTTCTGATTCGCTGGGCCACGGTAATGGAACTGGTATCGGTAGCGGCACCGGCGGCGGACTTGGTCCCGGCGAAGGCGGCGGTACGGGTGGCGGCGCGTTTCGCGCGGGCGTAAATGGCGTAGGAGTTCCGACCTGCTACTACAAGCCAGACCCGCCGTATTCGGAAGAGGCTCGCAAGGCGAAGTATCAGGGCATCGTTGTGGTGGAAGTCATCATTGAGACTGACGACCGCGTAACGAACGTGCACGTTGTGAAGAGCCCGGGACTTGGGCTGGATGAAAAAACGATTGAGACGGTTCGCACTTGGCGCTGCAAGGCGGCCAGCGGGCCAGGTGGCAAGCCGGTGCGGACGTCGGTACCGATTGAAGTCAGCTTCCGGCTCTTCTAAGAAATAACAAGCAACCAATTTGCGATTTGGCGGCTCACAGATGACAACGTGAGCCGCTTTTGTTTTTCGGGCGACCACGGCTCGTCGGGGCCAATACTAATTTGGAGAAGGGGCCGTGTCATGAACAATTCCCTTTTGGTACGTCTGCGTGGCAATTCGCAAAATTCAAAAGAAGAGAGTTGGTTCAGCCGCGTGCGGGACAATGCGCGGGCGTTTTTTGATTCGCGAAGAGTAGCGATGGCGAGTGGTCCTAGCGCGTTTGATTTGTTGGATGCGCGGCCGGAGCCGGGGACTAGACAAAGACAGGCTGCTTCCCTGCTACTGCACGCAGGCGTTCTTGCAATTTTGCTTCTGCTCGGCGGGCGCGTCGTGGACCGTGTGAATAAGCCTGGAGGAATCTTCACAGACCCAGGCCGCTTTGTCTTTTCGCCACCGCCAACGCATCCAACGGAAAAACCTGGTAGCGGCAAAGGGGCTGGTGGCAACCGCGACCTACTGCCGCCGACTGCAGGCAATTTAGCGAACCTCTCACCGATTGTCCTTATAAAGCCGCATCTGCCCGATAACCAACCGCACGCACTTGTTGTCGAGCCAGCGATCTTCGACTCCAACGCGCCCGTACCAACGCAACATGTAAACGACCTTGGGCTGCCCTGGATGAAAGACCGGAACAATTCGAACGGACCAAACGGCAGCGACTCCATGGGTGACAAGCCTGGCAACAGCGTGGGGACGAGCGAAGATGACGAAGTTGGGCAGAGTAACCAGCGGGGACCTTACAGTCCGGGAATGACGTCAGTGAAATGTTTGTATTGCCCTGACCCGGAATATACCGAGGAAGCCAGAAAAACAAAATTGCAGGGGACGGTGACATTGCGAGTGCTGGTTGGTGCGGATGGAAGAGCGGGGCGCGTGAAGATTATCAAGGGGCTGGGACTTGGATTGGATGAGCGCGCTATGGATACGGTGCGGCAGTGGAGATTTGAACCGGCGCGAGATGCCGCACGCCATGCGATTCCGGAATGGGTGACGGTGGAAGCTACGTACCGGCTGTTTTGACGTGAAGCGGACGGCGATTGTATTGGTGGTATTGGCGGTTGGCGCCATTTGCTTTTCGCGCGCGGGTGGTCAAGAGAATGCGCCGCACGCTGGCGGTTCGATACGGCAGCAACAATTGCACTTTCCGCGGGTGCGAACGGCCAGCCAAGAAAAAGATGGCGTGCTGCGGAAGATGGTCGAGGTTAAGGGGCTCGCCTATCCGCCGCGGGCTATGATGCTGCGTGCGTTCAAAAAGGAAGGTGTGTTGGAACTTTGGGCAGCGGGTTCGGACTCGGGTCCGTACACGCTGATCAAGTCCTACGGAATTTGCGCCACGTCCGGCGTTCTTGGCCCAAAGCGGCGCTTTGGAGATGAGCAAGTGCCGGAGGGATTTTACGATCTCGATTTTTTCAATCCGCAAAGCAATTTCTTCCTTAGCATGCACATCAACTATCCGAACGCGGCAGACCGGATCCTGGGATCGCGCACGAATCCCGGAGGGACGATCTATCTTCACGGAAATTGCGCTTCCATCGGCTGCATTCCGATCACGGATGATGGAATTAAAGAGGTTTACTGGCTTGCCGTGTTGGTACGCGATGGCGGAGCGAAACATCTGCCGCTTCAGATTTTCCCGGGAAGACTGAACGATTCCGGATTTCGGGAGCTTGCCAAGACACACCCGGGGCAGTCTGAATTGATTGCCTTCTGGTCGAATTTGAAAGAAGGATTCGACGCTTTTGAAAAGGGCCACCGGCCGTTAATGGTTCGGGTAAGCAAGGATGGCAGATACGAATTTCTTCGAGAAGTCGCTAGCAGCAGCGGGCATTGACGCTGCTAGGATAAAAACCATGAGAATACTGAGAGAGTTGTCATTGGGTTCTATTGTTGCGTTAACGCTGGCTGCGGGAGTCTCCGCGCAGAGTCCTGCGGGAACGGGAACGCTGGAATTTGTGGCTTACGTAAGCCCCACCGCCGCCAAGCCGGAGCCCGTCCGTGACTTTACCTTCTATGTGCTCACGAAGAGCTACGCAGACATAAAGCATGAAATTGTGGAAGCCAACGGGGCGCCTGACCGCGAGAAGTTTATCGCAGGACTGAAACTCTCACCGGAACTACAGGCCTGGCTCAAGGCGCATGAGGTTCTTGACCTGACGACACCCAGCCTGGACAAATTGCTTACGGCAGACGACATTCTGAATGTGCCGGAATTCTTGCTAGCATATCAGCGGTCGAACAGCGGCGGCGTTACAAACGGAATACCCAAACCCAAATACAAGGACGCGGACAAAACAGAAAATCCGCCGAGATACGAGAAACAGCACCAGGAATACCTCACTGCTCTGAAAAAATTCATCCAAGCGCGCCCAGAAACAGTGTACGGGATGGAACTTGAAATGGACGGAATCAATCCTGCGCGGAAATGGGCCGAGGCGCAGAATTCGTTCAAGCGCAAAGTAAGACAGCAAGCGCCAATGCAGGCGCAAACAAAATATCTGGTAGCGAAAGTGGATACGAACCTGGAAGGCCGCGCCAACCTGGCGCGACTGCCGGCGGGAAGCTATTGGGTTAGCACGCTCGATCTCGATGCGGGCGCAGGTGATTCGCGGCTGAAGTGGGATGTTCCCGTCGTCGTCGAAGCCGGCAAGACGACGCGCGTCGAACTGACGAATTTGAACGCGGTAGATCCCTCCAAAGAGCCATAAGCCTTAGACTAGATACGGCGGTCCGGTTCAGGCCCGGTTCGCAGTAGTACGGCCATTTTGCGCGATACAATCAGACGGAGCGATGAACTCACCCTTCCATTGGATTGCCTTCAATATTTTTGTGCTGGTTGCGGTCGCACTGGACCTCGGGGTGTTTCATCGGCGGCCGCATAAGATTGTCACAAGGGAAGCGCTGCTTTGGAGCGGCATCTGGATTGGCTCAGCCGCTTTGTTTGCGCTCGGCGTGTATCACTTCTATGGACCGCAGCCGGCGCTGGAATTTTCCACCGGCTACCTGATTGAAAAATCCCTAAGCGTGGACAATCTATTTGTGTTCCTGGTGCTATTCCGCACATTTGGAGTGCCGGCGGAATTTCAGCATCGGGTATTGGCGTGGGGGATTCTGGGCGCGCTGGTTATGCGCGGCCTAATGATCGCCACCGGCGCGGAATTGATCGCACGTTTTGCCTGGATCATGTATGTCTTTGGCGCGTTCCTGATTTATGCAGGCATCCACATGATGTTCGCGAAAGAGATGGAAAAACATCCTGAGAAAAGCTGGATCGTACGTTTCTTTGCGAAACACTTGCGAATGACAAAAGAGTTCTCGGGGGAAAGATTTTTTGTGCGGCAACAAGGCCAGCGGTTCGCGACTCCCCTTTTCCTGGTCTTGCTGGTCGTGGAAGTGACGGACGTAACGTTTGCGGTGGATTCGATTCCCGCAGTTTTCGGAATTACGCGCGACCCTTTTATCGTGTACACATCCAACGTCTTTGCGATCCTGGGATTGCGAACGCTTTATTTCTTGCTGGCGGGCATTCTTGACCGACTCACCTACATCAAATATGGACTTGCCGCTGTGCTTGTGTTCGTCGGAGCGAAAATGCTCGCGGAGCCGTGGTTGCACATTTCCGTCCTGGGCTCGCTGGGCATCGTCGTGGGGATATTGGCAGTGGCGACGGTGATTTCTCTTCTTTCCAAACCAAAAGAGATTGAGTGAACGAGTTTCCGTTACAATTTCTGTCTTGAGAAAATGGAACTAAAGAAACAAATTGAACGGCTGGCTTCCGGAGATTCCGCGGAGAGGCAGGCTGCGGCTGATGAAATATTTCGGGCCGGCCTGTCCTTGGCCGAAAGGGCGACACGAGATTGGCTGGTTGATGCCGAATTCACTTCCCTGCTGGGCACTCCTCCTCAGATGACGGTTGGCCTCGCTGTGGGGCCTGCCACGTTTGAACTGATAAGAAAGGCGAGCGGCAGTCCGCGCCTTGCAGAAGTGCCGCCGGACCTGGATGCCGAGGAATTCGAATTGCATTTTGCAGGCGGCGTTTCGCTGGATGTGCTGACGTCAAATTCGCCCGGTGGAAAGGGAGCGATTGCGCGGTATCTGGCGCGCTTTGGGGAAGGAATCCAGCAAGTGGAATTCCTATGCACGAATTTGGATCGGGCAACACAAATCCTGCGCGAGAAATTCGCGATAACGCCGATTTACGCCGAAACGCGGCCGGGGGCAGACGGCACGAGAGTAAACTTCTTTCTCGTTACGACGCCGGAGCACGAAAGAGTGCTGCTTGAGCTATACGAGAAAAGTGGCGCTTGAAATTGGCTAGCGCAGCTTCGTTATCGCGAAAGCATTTTCCAGCAACGAATTAGTTCAGCAACAGTCCATGCTTGTGCGATGCAGCCCCCCGGTGTGAACGGTTTTTCCGCATCGAACACTTCCGCCAATGAGCCTAGGCCGTACGTTGTAATCGCCTGAGCCTGGGGTTCGAGCAGGCGGCGGGCTTCGGCAGCGTCCTGATATACGCGAAAGTGCGCGAGCGCCAAGGGACCAAGCAGCCAGCCCCAAGCCGTGCCTTGGTGGTAGGCGGCGTCGCGCTCTCGCGGACCGCCACGATAGTGCACCGTGTATCCGTTGTCGTGTGGCGAAAGACTACGCACGCCGAAGGGTGTAAGAAGTTCGGAGCAGCAGATATCCACTACGGCTTTTTGGTGTTCGGTCCCGAGCGGACTGAACGGCAATGAGACGGCCAGGATTTGATTGGGGCGCAGCGATCCGTCATTGCCGATGCCGGGCGAATCTATGACGTCGAAGCAGCAGTTTCGCGCGGAATTCCAGAATCTCGGAAAACTTGCCTGTGCCGCGGAACCAAGCGCTTGAAAGTGATCTGCAGGCAATTCCAGTTTTTTTGCAAATTGGGCCATGGATTCGAGAGCGTTAATCCAAAGGGCGTTGATTTCCACTGGTTTGCCGGTGCGTGGCGTGACGACCCAGTCGCCGATTTTGGCGTCCATCCAGGTGAGCTGCACACCCGGGCCACCGCCGTAAAGAAGACCGTCGGCGGGATCTACGTGAATGTTGTAACGAGTTCCGGCAACGTGGGCGTCGACCATCCCCGCGAGAATCGGGAAAAGCCTTTGCAAAGTGGAAAGGTCATGCGTGGCTTCGACATATTGGCGCACAGCTTCGAAATACCATAGCCCAGCGTCAATCGTGTTGTATTCGGGGCTGCCACCTGCGTCCGGAAAATTGTTGGGCAACATGCCGCCGTCAACAAACTGGGAGAAGGCGAGAAGAATTTCGCGAGCAAATTCCGGGCGGCCAGTAGCTAGGGCAAGACCGGGGAGGGCGATCATCGTGTCCCGGCCCCAATCGCCGAACCAATGGTAGCCCGCAATGACGCTATGACCATCCGGATTGCCGGGGATCGCCCGTTTTACGATGAATTGGTCCGCGGCCAGGGTGAGCTGCTGCAGCCATGCGGGAGATGAATTTGCTTTGGAGCTTGAGAATGCCTTGGCAAAAGTTTCGAGCAAACCGGAATCGTGAGCGGATTGTTCGGAAAAAGTGGAGGCGCCGTCGAGAAGAGTGTTTTCTTCCGTTGTGAAAACCATGGTAAGTGATTGGCCCGGCTCGAGCGACGCGCTGCATTGCGCGGCAAAAAGCTGATCTTCGTGGTCGTCGAGGCCACGGTCACGCTCGGCTTTGAAGAAGCAATCGCGGTACCAGATGTGCTGTGGCTCTAGAGCCGCGTCGGCGCTTTTCAGAAAGAAAGGTAGTGCGCCATCGTAAGCAGTAACTCGAACGCCTTCTGAAACTTGATCAATGCTCATTCGCCAATCGCCGGCGTGGGTTGAGCTATGAAAGTCGCGGTAGTTGACGAGGGCTTTGGCCTGGAATTGAATCGGCGAACCAGCGCTGAGAAGCGTGTAGCGAATATACGTGGTGTTTTCGCCTTGACGCATCCAGATGCGCTTTTCAAGGCGCGCATCAGCCAGAGCGTAGGTCCAAACGGGAATGGAGCGATCGAGGCGAAAGCCCTCGATGAGATGAAATCCTTGCGGGGCGATTGCTCCGCTAACCCATTCGTGCGTTGCGAGTTCGTAATTCTGCCCTGAATAGCTGAGGATTTCGTCGAACGCCGCCACGAGTTGTGTACGACCGACAGGCGGCTTCAGTGCCGCCATTAAAATGCCGTGATAGCGGCGCGTGGCGCAGCCTGCGACGGTACCCGAAGCATAGCCACCGATACCATTGGTGACGAGCCATTCGCGGGACGAAGCCGCTGCATAGTCATTGCAGACGCCGCGGTCAAACGCGACTACGGGTTTTGGTTTCGGCGCCGTCACTCACCGCTCTGTTCGAGAAGCTTGGCCACGAGTCCCGTCCAGCCGGTCTGATGGCTCGCGCCGAGGCCTGCGCCGTTGTCGCCGTGAAAATATTCGTGGAAGAGGACAAGATCGCGCCAGTAGGGATCATTTTGAAATTGCTCGATGCCGCCGGCAACGGGACGCCGTCCGTCTTTTCCCCGCAGAAAGATGCGGCCAAGACGCTTGGAGATTTCCGAAGAAACCTGCCAGAGATCGGTCTCCTTGTCCGTACGCGCGGGGCAAGGCACCTTGAAATCTTCACCGTAATAGTGATGAAACTTCTGCAACGATTCGATGAGCAGATAGTTCACCGGGAACCAGATGGGGCCGCGCCAGTTCGAATTGCCTCCGAAGAGACCTGTGGAAGATTCGGCAGGCTCATAGTCCACACGGTTGATGTGATCATTCACGTAAACCTCATAGGGATGGTCCTGATGGAAGCGAGAAAGCGCGCGGATGCCATAATCGGAAAAGAATTCCGTCTCATCCAGCATACGGAAAAGCACGCGCTTGAGTTGCTTTCGATTAACAAGCGAAAGCAGCCTGCGCACGCCACGCGCGGAGCGCTGCGTCATTTCTATGTGCTCCGGCATGGCCGAGTGGTTGTCAATGAACCACTGCATGCGGCGTTTGAAGCCCGGCAAACGATCGATAATCTCCGGCTCTAGCGTTTCCACTGCGAAGAGCGGAATCAAACCAACCATGGAGCGCACCTTGAGGTAGTGCTCTTCCCCGTTCGGAAGGTGAAGGAGGTCGTAGTAAAAACCGTCTTCCTCGTCCCACAAAGAGACGCCGTCCGTGCCGAAATCGTTCATCGCGTGGGCGATGTGGACGAAGTGTTCGAAGAATTTACTGGCGACGTCTTCATAGGCCGGATCTTCTTTGGCCAATTCGAGCGCGATGGCGAGCATGTTCAGGCAATACATACCCATCCAGCTTGTGCCGTCGGACTGCTCAAGGTGGCCGCCCGTGGGAAGAGGTGCGGAGCGATCGAAAACACCGATGTTATCGAGGCCGAGGAACCCACCCTGGAAAATATTTGCCCCATCGGGATCTTTGCGATTCACCCACCAGGTAAAGTTCAGCAGCAGCTTGTGAAAAACTTTCTCCAGGAAAGCGCGGTCTCCAACGCCGCGAACCCGCCTCTCGATTTTGTAAACGCGCCAAGCCGCCCAGGCATGGACAGGAGGATTTACGTCGCCAAAGGCCCATTCGTATGCGGGAAGTTGCCCATTCGGGTGCATGTACCATTCACGAAGAAGAAGGATGAGCTGTTCTTTTGCGAAATCCGGATCAACGAGGGCCAGCGTGATGCAATGGAATGCGAGATCCCATGCCGCATACCATGGGTATTCCCACTTGTCCGGCATGGAGATGATGTCGTCGTTGTAAAGGTGCATCCATTCCTTGTCGCGGCCCTTCTTGCGTTCCGCGGGCGGCGCAGGTCCGGCGGGATCGCCCTCCAGCCACGTTTGAACGTCGAAATGATAGAACTGCTTGGACCACAACATTCCGGCGTAAGACTGCCGCATGACGTTTCTGGCATCGTCGGAGAGCTCGCTGGGAATGCGTGAGGCGTAAAATTCGTCGGCGTCCTTGATGCGCGCGTCGAATAGAGCGTCGAATCCTTTGCCGAAATCGTTTGTACCAGGCACGTCTGCCGGCCTGTCTGCGTGACCGGGCGAAGTGATAATGCCGACCATGGAGGAATCCGGGTCCATACCGCTAAGAGGCTCAATGTCCGTCAAACGCAGTCTGATCGTGACGGACTGGCTAGCGCCAATTTCCATTGCGTAGTGCGCGGCCATCTTCGTGCCAGTTTTCGCTGGGTTAACCGCTTCCTTGTTGCCGCGAATCACATATTCGTGGAATGCGTCCTTCACATAGGGCGTGCGATTGCGCGAATTGAAAAGCCGCGCGTTGTTTGTTTCGTTTTCGGTGAAGAGCAGTTCCGGCTGGCCAGCGCACAACAGCCAGCGTTTTCCGTATTGCCAATGTTGCAGCTCCGCGCAAAGACTTCCGGGAATATCGGTGGCTTTGCGAATCACAGGCCGCCGCAAATCCTTGCCCCAGGACCAGGTATTGCGAAACCAAAGTGTCGGCAAGAGTCGGAGAGAGGCAGACTCCGGGCCGCGATTGTGAGCCGTAATGCGAATGAAAATATCTTCGTCGTCGGCTTTCGCGTATTCCACGAAAACGTCGAAATAGCGGCTCTCGTTGAAAACGCCCGTGTCCAGAAGTTCAAATTCGGGTTGAGAGCGGCCGCGCCGCTTGTTTTCGTCGACGAGCCAACCATATGGATACTCAGCTTGCGGATATTTGTAGAGCATCTTCAGGTAGCTGTGCGTCGGCGTCGAGTCCATGTAGAAGTAATACTCTTTGACGTCTTCGCCGTGATTGCCCTCATTGCCGGTAAGGCCGAAAAGACGTTCCTTCAGAATAGGATCGCGGCCGTTCCACAGTGCCAATGAAAAGCAGATCATCTGATGTCGGTCGCTGATGCCGGCAATGCCATCTTCTCCCCAGCGATAGGCGCGGGAACGTGCGTGCTCGTGTGGGAAGGACTCCCAGGCTGTGCCGCCCGGGCTGTAGTCTTCGCGAACGGTGCCCCACTGGCGCTCGGAGAGATAGGGTCCCCAGCGCTTCCAATAGCCCTTTCGAATCTTGTTGTCTTCCAAGCGGCGGTCTTCGGTAGTTTGAAGTCGGGGCATGAGTCAGGCCTCAGTTCGAGTTATGGCGTTGTCAGTCTGGCCGCAACCGGCGTTTCAGACAAGAACCGTCGGAAACAGAGTTTCATTGGGAAGGCTTCTCGTCCGGCCAATTGTAATTCAGGCCTAGGGTACACGTTGGGCAAATTTTGATTCGAAATGACGACGATTATTTTGCAGGTCAAAATCCGGGCAAAAGATGCCTATTATGCGCCGGGTGGTATCACTGTGAGTGTAACGCTGCCAGTCACCCTGTTCGTGTACTCTGCCGGCGGCTGGCCTTTCTTGGAACGCATAACTGCGACGTATCCATTGTCCCCTCTGCGGAGCGGTTCGCGGCGGTCGCCTATGAACAGTGCAAAAGTCTTGCCTGCCGGAAGCTCACAGAAGGCTGTGAGTTGTTCCGCGCCACTCGTGCCGCAGGGCAGGTGCTCGAAGTTCGAAGTGAGGGCCTCCGACTTGAAGTAGCTGCCAAGTTCTTCAACGGGAACCAGTGCAAGGGAGATTCGATTCGGCGCGAAAATAGAGATTTGTACGGTTGCCGGGCCTTTGTAGTACGTCGGGAAGCGCTGAATTTGGGAAGGCAGCAGGTCGATGGTGATTTCTGTTGGCGGCGTTTCCACTGGAGTCGAATTGTTCGTGGTTTGGGACGCGGAAGTCGTGTCACCTTGGGAATCTTCGTTTAGCTTCATGCGGCGATAGCCTTCGCCCAAAGCGATGAGAATAACCACTAATACCAGGAAGGCTCCGATGAGAAGCGGTATCTTGGCAGTGCCGCGCATGAGACCCACCCCCTATGCGTCCACTACAAAGAGTTTAGCAAGTGCCTCCGCGGGGGAAGCAGGGGAACGCGTGGGAATGGCGTCGAGAAAGACAACCATTCGCGCAAAAACAAGGGCCCCGAAGTTCCGGGGCCCGTTTGGGGTTCACTTGTTGATTTAAAGAGAACCGGGCCTTAGCCGTTGGTTTGCACAACGACGGAGGTCGCGATATTCCTGCCGTTGCCGTCGGTCCGGTATTCCACGCTTGCAACGACGCCGACCGTAAGACTGCCGGTGACCTTGGTTTTGGAATCCGTCACAAACTGAATCGTGGAGGAAGCGTCTCCTGCCTTAACGTCAAGCGAGAAGCCGTCGTTGGCAACTGCGGAAACTTTGCCGGATGCCGACTGACTCACCGGCGCCATTCCCTGCTTTGGCGTTGCCGATTGATGCAATGCAACTGGCAATGCGCTCGCCGAAAGCGTTGCAAGAGAAGCGGCAAACACACCGATACGAACAAAAGAAATACTCTTCATGGGTACTGCCTCCTTCGGTTGTTTGCTGGGATGCGAGATAGACTGCATTCCATTTGCCAATCTTATCCGCAACTTTCCGCGACCAATAGATCTCTTGAAATCAACAGGTTAAGCAGTCACGCAACGTCAAAGAATCCAACGCCACATCGGATGGTGTGGAAGATTGACCTCAAAGAGATGAATTTTTACTCGTGGGTTGTTTGGTGAGTTCACGCGATCACAGTGTAAAAAAGCTCTTTGACGGCGCGAAATGCCTGATCGATCGCCACATCCGTGTAGGCCGTCGCGCCGGAATCGGAGTTCGCGATGCTGATGCGGCCAAACGGCTTGCGGCCGATTTCGTGAGGAGCTTGACCTTGCGGCCATTCTGGATCGAAAAGCGGGTTGTACTCATATCCATAGCCATGAGGCCAACGGTTTACCATGATGGCTTCGATGTCGCGAGCCGGATCGAAACCTCCAGCAGACAGTGAACGCCCCAGTTGATCGCGAATCGTGCGCTCGAAGGTTTCGAATGAAGTGATGAGAAGCTCCATGCGTCCGGCTTTATGTTGCTCGCGAACTGGAAGACCCGGCTTGCAAGGCGTACGACTCATGTGAATAAGGATCGGTTCGTTGGGAGAGCGCGGGCTTTTGTACTCGCCGATATCCACTGGCCAATTCAGATTGAAGGAATTCCAGTAAGAGCCCGGTGCATGAACGGTATGGACTCCCAGTTTTTGGAAAGCAGTCCAATTGCGCAGGCCGACGCTCGTATAAACAAGCGGGACTTTAACCAGATAATGCAGCGCTTCCTTTTGTTTCTCGGGCAAGTCCGGGCAGAGATACGGAATGGTCATGTTCCAACAAGCAAGGACACAGCCTTTCGCCCGCGCGGAATAAACTTTTCCGTTTGCGACGTAGGTGACGACGACTTCTTCTGTAGGCTTTGGCCCTTTGATGTTCTGCGCACGAACGACAGTGCTATTCAGCCGAATGCGTACCGGATTCGCAGTTCGATCCAGGTGATCGTAAGCGACCTGAGCGGTCACGACATCTTCCGCGGAGCGGCCAGGGACTGCATCAGGAATCAATTCGCGAACCAGCAATCGCGCGATGGTCGCGTTGCCGTCAGGAAAATGAAATCGCGGAGAACCTCCGGCAGCATAGCCTGCACCGGAATAGCTCATGTGTGGGGCGGGACCATGATCCAATTCCATCCCTTGAAAACCAGGCAGGCCAAGCGCCCAGCAATCAAGCGCAGGTTCAGCGTCAATTCCGACGCCCCACTCTCCGTTGGTGCGCGTTTGATAAAATGCAATCACGGCGGGATCTGCTTTCACAAAGGTCAACAAGAAGTCTTTGTAACTGATGCGGGAGAGGCGGCCCTTTTTCTCCGTAGAGGAAAGACCGGGAAGATAGTCCTCGTTTGAGGTTTCAAGGCGAAGGATGTCGCGCTTGACGGATTCCGAAAGGGGCGTTTTTTCGAGATACGCCTTCCAATGCGCGTTTCTTACAGTAATGGTTTCGTTCTCTGCCCATTCGCGGGGCAACCCGGAGACAAGGCGATCTTCGCCGAAGGTCTGCCTGTCAAAGAAAACGCCTGAGCCGAGGCCCAATGAAGGATAAAGATCATGAATTGCATATTTCTTTTCAAAGGCAACGGGATCGATTCCGAGTTTGGCAATTAGAGCGGCGGACTCGTTGCTGTAGGCGGTAGGGCTGTCAATGAGCATGGTGCCGCCATTGAGTAACTGCAATTTGCCGTCGAGATGAAATTCGTTGCGCCTGGCGTGGCCGCCAAAGTCGTCGTGATTTTCGAGGATCAAAATCCGCGCCGTGCGGCCGGCTTGTTCACGAAAGAAATAGGCCGCCGAGAGGCCGCTGATGCCTCCACCTATGACGATCAAATCATAGACTTCGCCTGTGTCTATGGGCTTGCCCGCCGTTTGCCAGAAAGTGCCGTCGCGAAGGCTATGCGCGATTTCGAAAGAGCCGGGATGGCTGCCTCGCAAACCCGTGGAGACGGGCGGATTGTAGCCGGCATGATCTTGTGGCTCGCCGCCTTGGGTCTCTGCACGCGCGCCTGCTGGAATGGCCGCTGCGCCAATTGCCATCGCCGCGCCATTCATAAAATCGCGGCGGGTGATCGACCGGCCCATGCCGAGCTCGCGGTCCCGGGAAGAACTTTTCTCGTTGTTTTCCGTCGTCATGGTGGCAAGAGTTCCGCGACTGCACGATGCGCCTGGTCGATGGCAGTATCGGTATAAGCCGCTGCAGCGGCATCCGAATTTGCAATGGCGATCCGGCCGAATGGCTTGCGCGCGATTTCGATTGGGCTCTGCCCCGCGGGCCATTCTGGATCGAAGAGATAGTTGTACTCGTAGGCGTAGCCGTGTGGCCAACGATTGACTGTGATGGCCTCAATGTCTCGCGCCGGATCGAATCCGCCGGCGCCGAGCACGCGGCCAAGTTGATCGCGAATATTGCGTTCGAATGTTTCGAAGATCGTAGAGAGAAGTTCCGCGCGGCCCACCCGATGCTGGTCTCGCTCGGACATGCCCGGCATGCACGGAGTGCGGTCCATGCGAACAATCACTGGCTCTTCAGGAGATTGGGGAGAATGAAACTCGCCGATGTTCTGCGCGATTTCCAGGGCGACTTCAACGTGGTACATGCCGGGAGTGAAGATTTGCTGGACGCCGAGATTGTGAAAAGATTGCCAGTTGCGAAGTTGGACCGAGGTATAGACAAGCGGAATTTTTACGCCGTAGTGCAGCGCTTCCTTCTGCGTTTCCGGAAACTCAGGGCACAGATACGGAATCATCATGTTCCAGCAAGCCATAACGACGGATTTCGCCCGCGTGGAGTAGAGCTTGCCATTGCAAAGATAGGTGATCCCTACTTCTTTAGCAGAGGCCGGATCGCCGGAATGGCGCGCACCGACGACGATAGAGCCGAGGCGAATGCGAACAGGAGAATCGCCTCGATCCAATTGGGTGTAATCGAATTTTGCAGTGACGATGTCTTCCGGCGTGCTTCCCTGAGCGACAGCGGGAATTAGTTTGCGCACCAGCATGCGCGCAACGCTCGCGTTGCCATCCGGAAAATGATACGTGTACGGCTCTTGTGGCGTAGCAAATCCGCGAGGCGTGTACCCCATGCGAGGATGCGGACCGGGGTCGAGCTTGAGGCCGTCAAAACCCGGCATCAAAAGCGCCCAACAATCGAGCGCGTTAACGGCGTCGATACCTACGCCAAAAAGTCCGTGTGTTTGCGTCTGGAAGACGGGCACGACACGCGGATCAACTTTCGCAACTTCGAGCAGGAATTTCTTATAACTCATCCGCGTGAGGCGGTCTTTTTTTTCAGCGGAGCTCAAGCCGGGGAAGAAATCCTGCTTGCCGGTCTCCAATCGAAGAAGATCACGCCGGACTTCTTCCGGCAACGGCATGCTTTCCACAAGCCTGGCAGCACCCTCCGGCTCGAGATTTCCAAATTCTCCCAGGGAGCCGACGACGAGTTTGTCTGCGCCAAAGGTTTCCTTATCGAAAAAGACGCCGCGCTTCAGTCCTTTGTACGTTTCGCGCGCATAGCATTTTTGGGCAAGCTCGGCGGGATGAATGCCGAGTTCCTCCATCAAGCCTCGCGCTACTTTGCTATAAGGTACGGGCGACTCGATGGCCCAAGTGCCGCCGTTAACGAGCAACATGCGGCCTCGCGAATGAAACTCATTGCGCTTGGCATGGCCGCCGAAGTCGTCGTGATTGTCGAGAATCAGAATTCTCGCGTCGGGCTTCTTTGCGCGCCAGAAATGCGCAGCGGCAAGTCCGCTGATTCCACCTCCGACGATAACAAGATCGTAGGATTCACCCCTGTCGGTTGGTTTGCCGGCGGATTTCCAGAAATTGTCGTCACGCAATTTGTGAGCGTCTTCGAAGGAGCCAGGATGGCTGCCGCGCATGCCGGTTAGGAGCGGCGGATAGTAGCCTGGTCTATCTTGAGGTGCTGATTCGGGGCTCCGGTCCGCCCAGGCTAGGCTTGGAAGCATGCTTTCGGCGGCTGCAGCGCCCGCCCCGATGGCGACGCCATTTAGAAAATCGCGCCGCGTGATCGCTCGGTCCATTCCTAATTCGCGATCGCGTTCTCTACTCATTGCGGAGCCCCCGGGAATCTCTGGTTAGTGCGCGTCTTTCTTTGGTGCCGCGGAATAATGGAGGAATACAACCTTCCACTCTCCATTCCGTTTGAAGAGCACATCCGATTCCTGGTTGTCTTCGTCCGTGATCTTTCCGTCCTCCAGCTTCGTGCGAACATGGAGAACATAGCTGGCAACGGCAGTGTCACCGCTCGGGCCAATCTGGATATGCATGTCACTTAGCTCAACTTTTTCCACGTGATTGCCCGCGCCAATGTATTCGGTCCACTCCTTCTTGTAGGCGGGCAAATCAGTGCGCCCTTCGGGCAGATATTGCGTGAAATCGCTCGCGTAAAACGAAAAGTACTTTAGAAGATCGTTGGCTTCGTACGCGGCGTTCGCCCGTTGTTCAAAATCGCGGACTTCCTGTTCGGGAGAAGTTGTCCGAGCGTTTGCTCTACCCAGAACCAGGGCCAAAGCAATGGACAGGACGATGACGGCTGACACTACGATTCTCTGCTTCAAGTAACACCCCCCAAGTGCCAGCTACCTTACTATAAATCAGTAATGTTTGGACAGTGGATTGGCTGGGTGTGCCTGCGGCGCTTGCTTGTTGGCCTTGGTCAGGAAACTCGAAAGATGAGCGTTACCTGCAATTTTCAAGAATCGCGGACGATGCGTTTACCTTGACCGTTCTAAGCCAGCACTTTCGCGAGTGGCCGCCAGTAGTTGATTCTCCAACCCTCCGCGAGATGCGCGCCTTGTCCCGCGGGAAACCCTGTGTGATTGAATACGAGTGTGGTGGCGCCGGCCTGGTCTTTCAATTCGAAGTGGGCGATGGAAAAAACGCCTGGATCCCAATTCGCGACGCGCCAGGCCTGAACAATTCTCTGCTCCGGCACGAGTTCGATCTGGCGCCCCACGATGTGGCCACCAAAAATAGTAAAGGCGCCGCCGGGTTCCCCGCTGATTTCGGCAGGCTGTTTGGAAATAGCCATTGCCTGCGTGGCCGCGCTGAGGTCGATGACTTTCTGAAATTGCGCGGTCTGCGTCAGCGCGTCGTAAACTTTCTTGTGGCTGGCGTTGAACACGATCTCCTGATGGATGGCTTCCGCCACATGCGTGACGTCGTCTTCGCCCTCCGCATGCGCGGGTGCGCCGAAGCTCAGCCCGCCAACCAATACGGCCGCACCGGCAAGAAGTTGACGCCGAGCTGGTGACAACAAAGTATTTTCCAGATTCTTATTTGAGTTCATTGTTTTACTCCGCCCTCGTTTTCTTATTTGAAAGGCTTTCTTCTCCCACATCCAAACATGCCTCTAAAATATGTTCAAAGTAATAGTTTGAGCTGGGGTTATGCTTGTGGCCCCGCGAGCAAATCGCGTATTTGGAGGGTTCTGTGCCGTATCCAGCCGGTCATCGCGAACGAGTACGCAAGAAAATCATTGATAGCGCGCGAAGGCTTTTCAATCGTCGCGGGTTTGAGAGTGTCTCCATCGGAGAAATCATGGCCGATGCGAAAATGACACATGGCGGATTTTACAGCTACTTCGGCAGCAAGAGTGATTTGTACGCGGAAGTGCTGAATTGCTTCTTCACGGATCCGGAATGGAAGAATTGCTGGGAAGGCGTGCATGTGGACTTGTCATCGACGAACGTCGGTCCGCAGGTAGTACAAGCGTATCTCTCGCGTCAGCACTATGAAGATATTGAGAATTCATGTCCGATGGTAGCGTTGCCTACGGACGTAGCGCGCAGCGGTGTAAGTGCGAAGCGCGCGTTTGAAACAGTTTTTTCGGCAATGGTGAGCGTGCTGGAGCGCAGCCTAGTGGATAGAAGACGACCTCGGCGAACGAAGGCACAAGCGATCGCGGCGCTATGCATCGGGGGAATGGTGGTAGCAAGAACGATGGTGAATCGCGAGGCCGCGGATGAATTGCGACGGTCGTGTGCATCAATGGCGATTCAACTCGGCGGATGGGACAAGAAATCCAAACTGAGATTGGCCAGAAGCGAGCTTTGAATTTAGCGAAATTTTGGCTGGGAGGCCTGGACTCGAACCAGGATACCCAGAGTCAGAGTCTGGTGTCCTACCAATTGGACGACCTCCCAGCCGATGGAGGCACAGCAACAAAAACGAACCGCAGCAGTTTCCCGATGATCGGGACGGCCACGATTCATCCTTATTAGGTTAAACGGGAATGAAAAATCCGTCAACCAAACGGCTACGCGGGAGTTTTATGGCGGTTATTGCGAGTTGCGGACGGGGATCATCTCGCCTTTTTTCATGGTGAATTGCGCATCGCCCCAAGTAACGCGGTTGGAAGCAAAACTCGCCACCCAAATCACAAAATGGATTGCATCGCGCAGCGGAATGAGCCACCAACGCCGGCGCACGGTTTCGTCGCGCAAAACCCCGACGCCAACGGTCCACGCTACGGCAATCCGCAGAACCAGATATGCGGCAAGGGATGCAGCCGCCATCATTTTTGTAGGCGCAAGCAACGCAGCAAGCACGGCCCAGAGCAAGCCATGGGTGAAAATCAGCCCAAAGTACGAGAGCGGCCGGCAGAGGCGCACCGTGCGCGCCCAGCGCAGTTGGTGGTCCCAGAAACCACGCAGCGTTTGCGCGGGGTACATCGTGGCAACCACTCCATCCGAAAGAACCACTGCTCCGCCGGCTTCTGCGATGCGATGACCCAGCTCGTAGTCATCAGCCAACAAATGAGAGATCGGCTCGAGGCCGCCGATGCCCTGAATCCAGGTTTTTGTCGTCACGATCGAAGCGCCAAGCGCGAAATTCAGGCCCTCCATGCGCTCCGCAACGAGCACACCCGCGGCAAAATCGCTTGCCGCGCCCAGTGCTTCGAGTTCTCCAAATAAATTGTTCTGAGCCACACCGTTATAAAGACTCGTCACCGCCCCCGTCTCGCTGTTCGCGAAGGGAGCTACTACGCTGCGGAGATAATCGGGTCCCACTCGAACGTCGCCGTCGGTGATGGCGAGAATCTCGTGGCTTGCCTCGCGAGTCATGAGCGCCAGATTGTTCACTTTGCGATTTTCCCCGAGTAAAGGCGCGTCAGTGAACAGGCGAATTTTCCGTTCGGGATGCGCAGCCGCGAGTTTTCTGATGAGCGGGACGGCGGGATCGGATTCGTCATTCACGGCAAATAGTATTTCGAAGTTCGGATAGTTCTGATTGCAGAAACTCGCGAAATTCTCTTCCGATCCAAAGTCGACGCCGTGAACTGGCTTGAGCACGCTAACGTGCGGGGCAAATTCAGCGGAACATTCTTTGGATTGGCGGCGGGCGAAGCGGAGCGCGGAGAAAGCGGCTGCAACATAGAATCCTAAGGAACAAAAAAACATGAGCCAAACAAAATAATGAGCGAGCACGGAGGCGGCGTGTTCTACATGAAGTTGGATGAACATGTCAGCGAGGGATCTTACCCATGGCCAAGCCTATAAACAGATTAACCGTTTGCGGAGGTCTCGCGAAGAACAATGCGGCCGCCTTTGACCAACTGATAGCGCTTGTCGCGCCAAACGGCGCGTTTGCTGAGGTAACTGGCGCACCAGACCGCAAACCCGAGCAAATCTCGCACCGGATAAAGCCATGCGCGACTGCGGGCCACGGGATCGCGAACAACTCCCCAACCTATTGCCCATGATTCAATCAACCGATTCAGAATTGTGATTGCGAACACTGACAATCCCGGAATCCAGTGTCCGGTAATTGCGCCTGCAAGCAGCCCAAGAATCCCATAAGGCACTGCAAAAATGAGTCCCGTTCCAAAATGCCCCTTAGGACGCGACCATCGTGTGCCCTTGGCCCAGCGCACTTGGCGATCCCACATGCGCTGGAACGTCATGGGGGGAACGACATGATCAATGATGTGGCGGGACAACACCACGCGGTATCCCGCTTTTTCGATGAAATTCCCGATGACGAAATCGTTCGAAAAATATTCGGCAGTCGCGCGATATCCGCCAATTTTTGCCACGGAGTCTTTGCGCGTCACAATCGTCGGACCTAGCCCGAATTTCATTCCTTCCAGCAGGTTCGCTGTTAATACTCCCGCAGTCATTTCGATGGACATGCCGATGGCGTCCATCGCCGACCAGAAGCCCCCTGCGTTTTTACCGCGATAAACACAGGTGAGCATGCCGACGGAGGGATCGAGCATTGGCGGAACGACTTGCGAGAGATAGTCTGGAGCGACTTCAACATCGCTATCGCTAGTGACGAGAATTTCGTATGACGCGACTTCCGCCATGCGCGTAAAAGAAGACGCCGGAGGATTCGGAAACTGCGGTGGACCGGTAACAAGAATGCGGCAGTTGATCTTGGGGTGGCGGGCCGCTACTTCGCGAATGATGTCGAGTGCGGCGTCACTTTCCTCGTCGGCCGCAAAAATGATTTCGTAGTTTGGGTAATTTTGAACAAAGAAACTCTCGATATTTTCCCGCAGGTGCGGTTCGGCTCCATGCACCGGCTTCAGAAGCGACACGGGCGGGAGTGTCTTTGCGTCATTTGCAAACCGAGCTTGCTCTTGCGCCTGGCGCCTGAACTTTGCAGCGCCAATCAAGGCCAGCACAAGAAATACTCCAGAAGAGATTGTTCCGATGAGGGCAATCGCGGCAAAGAGTAGTCCGGCATATTGCAAAGCAGCGGCCATCTAACATCCCTGCCGCGAAGATTTTGCTTGTGCAACGCCCGATGAAATCTCGCGCGAATTTCTGGCCCCGAGGAGTGCGCTAAAATATGGCACGGGGCTTTGAGGAAAATCCGATATAACGTCGTCCGCGCCCGCTCGGCGGAGTTCGTCTGCACGTTCATGCGATGTGAAGCCGACGCACTTCATCCCGCCGGCGACAGCTGCCTGAACGCCCGCGACGGAATCTTCCACGACTACACAATTTTCGGGCTGTGCATCTAGTTTTCTTGCCGCCAACAGGAAAATATCGGGCGCAGGCTTTGGAGTATGCACATCGTCGCCGGTAATCACGACCGGGAAGTGGTTGGTCAAGCCCAGCAGCTCCAACGATTCCACGGAACGCTTCCGTCCCGCGGAAGTCGCGAGCGCACGTGCGATTCCGGCTTCTTTCAATTGTGAAAGCACGCGCGGTATCCCCGGTTTCGCTTGCAACGCACGTGCCGCCAACTCATAAAGCTCATCTTTGCGCCGGCCCCAATGCTGAACTTCCGAATCGCTGAGGGAGCCAAGGTAGTGCTTCAGGATTTCCCGGCGCGGATGCCCGGCGTACAGGAAATCAACATTGATACTTTGCGGATCGAGGCCTGCTTCCGTCAAAAGCGCTTTCCAAGCCACCTCATGAATCGGGTGGCTATCCGCGACTACTCCGTCCAGATCGAAAATTACGGCTTTTAGCATGATGTAAAGAGAATTTGCCACCGCGAACTATCCGGCATGTGCCTGCGCCATACGATGTAGGACCGCGCGGAAAATCGCGTGCGCGGCGCACAAATGCGCGTCCTCGATGTACTGCATATTGTCCGAAGGCACGACGAGGCAAAGATCGGCAAGCGCTTTCACGCGGCCTCCCGCAAATCCAGTGAGAACCAGCGTGCGAAGCCCCAGCTTTCGCGCCTCTTCTAATCCCTGCACGACATTGTGAGAGTTTCCGCTGCCAGAGATCGCCAGCACGGTGTCGCCCTTTTCCGCAAGGCCCGCAAGCTGCTCCGAAAAAACATCCTTGTAGGCAAGATCGTTGGCGAGCGCCGTCATCAGAGGCACATTGTCCGTCAGAGCCACCGTGCGT
>Ga0210402_10001521_pt1 | contig 23893 bp, 20 predicted proteins | sample IncBWC7MmetaG_FD_161055 | JGI IMG/M metagenome (GOLD analysis project Ga0210402, IMG submission 161055) | Forest soil microbial communities from Barre Woods Harvard Forest LTER site, Petersham, Massachusetts, United States - Inc-BW-C-7-M | ecosystem: Environmental > Terrestrial > Soil >... | reverse complement strand
GTTTAAGTCTCCCCGCCACCCTCCAGTGTCACGGTTCCTTCAAGCACATAAAGAAATCGCTGCCCCGCAGGCACTCCAAGCGATCCTCCACCCTCAAACTCAACGGAATACTGCGTGAAACCCGCGCCGACCGCAGGTGAAACATGCACGATCACGCTCGCTTTCGAGCAGCCAGGAACCTGCGTGCGGATAAAAGTGTCGGGAGTATGAATGAGGTGACTCGAACGCCGCACACTGCGCGTGTACCCCAGGTTATGCACGTCGATCGTTCTCCTTCTTTCTCAGGAACAGCGCAAACTCGTCCAGAAAACAAAGCCCCATATGGATCGCTGCAGCCACGTCCGCTTCAAGCACACTCTCGTCCGGGTGATGACTGATACCGCCGGGATTCCGCAGAAACACCATGGTGGATGGCAAATGCTGCGCAATCATCATCGCATCATGTCCGGCCCCGCTCGTCATGCGAATCGCTGCATAACCTGCTCGACGCGCCGCGGCGGCCGCACAGGAAATCATGGCCGAATCAAAATGCACAGCGGCTTGGTTGTGATATTCCTCACCCTCGACCGAGAGACCGCGCTCTTCCGCGATGATCCGAGCTTCATCGAGAATTGATCTCACGGCATCGCGACGAACTACATCTTCTGCATGACGCACATCAAGACTGCAGCGGACAACACCGGGAATCACATTCACGCCGCCCGGTTCAACAGAGATCTGACCCACTGTGGCCACAAGCCCTTCGATGTCGCAACCGATGGCTTCGACGCGCGTCATCCATTCTGCAGCCGCAGTAAGCGCATCCCGGCGCAATTTCATCGGCGTCGTGCCCGCGTGCCCCGCGCGTCCATGAAACACGAGTTGGCAGCGACTCTGCCCTGCGAGCGCCTCTACGATTCCGAGAGCGAGATTCCGGCTTTCAAGTACGGGCCCCTGCTCAATGTGAAACTCAAGATACCCAGCGGCCTGTGAAACTAGCAAGGCCTCTATAGCTTCAGGATGGGCCGCGGAATAGCTGCTCAGCGCTTCGCCAACAGTGATTCCGTTGGTATCTCTGGTCCCAAGCAATGCATCGTCAAGCCTGTTCACCACCGCACGGCTTCCAATGAACGGCACGCCGAAACGCGTCCCTTCTTCGTCAGAAAAGCCGATGACTTCGATGGAATAAGGCAACCTGCGGCCGCCAAGAGCTTCAATAACCGCCAGCCCTATGAGCACACCGAGAACTCCATCATAGGCGCCGGCATTCGGCACAGTGTCGAGATGCGAACCAATCAGCAAACGCGCAACATTTTCACCAGAAGCCGGTGGATACAATGCACGAAGGTTGCCGGCACGATCCACGCTCACGGTCATACCAGCAGCCTCAAACCAGGAGTCCATCCGCTGATGAACCTGCTCCATAGCAGGCGAAAGAAACGTCCGCAGAATTTCCTTAGGGTTGTCCGTACACACTGCCAGAGCCTCGCTGCGCGCAAGCAGAGTCGCCGCCGCATCGCGGGCAATGGCGGCACGTTTGCTGTCCGCAACCACAACAGCACTCAATTCTCCCTCCGCACACACGCCTCGATCGAACCATGAGGCTCATCGGTAGGCACAAATATATGGTTTGGATTGTCCTGCCCGAAAGCAGATAGATCCACGAGGTTGCAATGCTTGTTCGGCATCTGAAGGCGGATCTCAGTAATCTCCGACGCAGCTTTCAGCGCCGCCTTGCCCATAGCAAACAGAGTCTGCTGAACGGAAAGGCTGTCGTGCTCCGCGAACGCAGACAGCAGAGCGTCTGTAATGCACGCCCGCGCATCCGCATACTTCACTTCAGACATGGCATATCTCCATTCCGCTGTCGCCAGAGTTCCTAACAGGCGATCATGCGTCTCCTTAAGCGTAGTCAACTTGTCCTTGATGTAACCCGCAAAGGCAGACTTCGCCGTCTTCAGAATCGCCATATTCGCAAACCCCGAAGTTACGGAGGGCATTCCATCGCGAGGATATGTAACGCTCACAGTGTCAACTGCTGGGCCAGACTGAATAAATGCAGTCCCATGCTGTTTTCCGCCCGCATCGATGTGCTTCCACAGAGTCGCGCGAATGCTGGCTCCAGCCTGATTCACCTGCGGCTGAGTGGTAACAAAGTGTCTCACCAGCTCAGCGGCAAACTCTTCAATCGTCTTTGCCCTCGAAGCGCGAGCCAGCGAGTAGACAGTATTTTTCATCGTGTCCGTTGGCAGGATGAGGCTGTTATCGCCACCGTCGAAGCAGCTTGTGAAATCGCCCTTGAGCCATACTTCAATATTCCACTCAAACACCTCATGCCGGTCGCCGAACTTCTCGACCTTCATCACGCGAACGCGCGATTTTCCGTATTGATTCTCACCGAGTGTGACCATCCAGTTGACTTCCTCAACTTCCGCGATAAGTTGAATACCCATGCGGCGTAATCAGAAGCGGAACATGATAATGCTCGCCAGCATCGCGGACACGAAATGCAATATCGACAAAAGGGTGGAAGCTCTCGATCCCTATCCCGCGAAAGTAAGCACTCGTTCCAAACCTCAGTCGATAGAAGCCGCTCTGCAACACTTCGCCATCCGACAGCAGGTTGGAAATACGACCATCCTGATCCGTCCGGACCGCGGCAATCACACGCCATGAGCCCCGTTCGTGGCGGTGCAGCCGCACCGCAACTCCTTCGGCCGGACGCCCGCGTGTCAGGTCGAGAACGTGCGCCGAGATCCCCTTCTTCTCACTCATGATTCAGCCATTTTCGCAGGCGAAGCTGCGTAATCTGCCACTGCTGCTCCACAGTCTCTCGCAACTCCGTTTGCGGGTCGTTCTGCAGGCGTCGCACCAGAATCATCAGCATTTCCGCAGCCGACTTTCCGGTAGCGCAGACGAGAAAGATGCGCCCGAAGCGCTCTTCATAAAGTTGGTTGCCGCGCTCCAGCGCAGCGCGAATCTCCAGGTCCGATTGCCTAAACCTACTCTGCTCTGACAGCGACCACGCAGCCGATCGTTGCGTCGCCGCTGCAACCGCTTTGCGCTCGCCGATACGCGGATGCGTCCGAAAAGCTTCATCCCAATCAGCAGGCCCAAGCCCCAACCAAATTTTGGCCGAACGCTCGCAGAGAGCTGCATCGTCCGCAAACGGCCTTGCCCGAGCCAGTTCACTTGCCCATCGCCGTGAACCGCAACAGGGAAGGATTTCCATCGCAGCCGCATCTTCACTGAGCGCATTCCATCGCGCAAGCACCGCGTTCGCAGTAATCATGCAGCATCCTTCGATGCAGCAAACGTATCGAGCAAATCTTCAAGCAGATTTCCCGCAACATGGCGGCGGTATTCGGCATTGGAGCGAATATCGTCAATCGGCGCAATCTCGGTTGAAAGAACACTGCGGGCACGCGCGATCGCACTCTTCGTCAAAGCAGCGCCAAGCAGGCACTCCTCAGTTTTACGCAGCCGCAGCGGAGTTGCGGCCACCGCGCCGATGCCAATATGCAGGGCTTCCACGCGGCCTTCAGAGAGCTTGCCAACACCCGCGATGCAGACCTTCGAGATCGCCTGCGCATTGCGCGTTCCCGTCTTCTGCCCATAGCGAAACCATCCCGCAAAACGCTTCTGCAGATGAATCGCGAGCAGCAATTCTCCCGGCACAAGCGCAGTCTCCTTGTAGCCGAGATGAAAATCTGTGCAGGCAACCCGCCGCGTTCCCTCCGCCGAAATCAGTTCCAATTCAGCCTCGTATGCAAGCAACGCAGGAGGAGAATCGGCAGCCGGCGAAGCGTTCACAATGTTTCCCGCAATCGTCGCGCGGTTCTGGTTGGCGATACTGCCAGTCCACGAGGCAGCCTCTGCCAGCAGTGGAAAGTATTTCTGCACAGCGCAATGTTCGCGAATCTGCGTAAACGTGCAACCACCGCTAATCGTGAGCGTCGAATCCGTCTCACTGATCTCGCGCAGTTCCTTCAGGCCCCACAGATTCACAAGACGACGCGCAGCCAATCTGCCCGCGCTGAACTGCACCATCACCTCTGTGCCGCCGGCAACAGGTAGCCACACACCAGGCTCGCGATCAAGCAGTTCCAGCACAGCGGCAATGTTGCCGGGAGAAACAAGCTCGTACTCTGCAGGATGAGACCTCATCGGGCCTGCTCCAGAGCAGCAGCCTTCTCCACCGCCTCAAAGATGCGCATATAGCCGGTACAGCGGCAGAGATTGCCGTTCAGCCCTTCGCGAATCTGCTCCGCGTCCGGCTGCGGATACTTCTTCAGCAGATGTACAGTAGCCACAATCATGCCCGGAGTGCACATCCCGCACTGCGCGCCGCCACACTCAAGAAACGCCCGCTGTGCCGGATGCAGTTGCCCACTAGCTGCAATCCCCTCAATTGTAACTATCTCCGTTCCATTTGCCTGTGCGATGGGGACTAAACAGCTGTTCACCAGTTCACCATTGATCAGCACACTGCAGGCCCCGCACTCGCCCTCGCCGCAACCTTCCTTGGTCCCGGTAAGGCCAAGATGATCGCGCAGCACATCCAGCAACCGCTCCATAGGATAAGCTTCGAGCTCCCGCGCCTCGCCATTCACCACCAGCGAAATAAACTGGAGGCTCATACGGCAACCTCCTCCGCAGGAACAGCCGGGCGCAATCCAAGGCGCAGGCAAATATCCTCCGGCAGCAGCGGAATGGCATTGAAATCCTCGCCAGTGGCATGCGAAACAGCATTCAAGATCGCAGGGGCGGGCCCATCCATCGGCAATTCGCCGATGCCCTTGGCCCCAAACGCACCGTGCGAAAACGGCGTCTCCTCAAAATAGACGCGAATTGGCGGAATATCCTGCGATGTGGGAATGATGTAGTTCGTCATTTGCCCATTCGCCATACGGCCGCGCTCCCACTGAACTTTTTCATACAGCGCATAGCCGATGCCCTGCGCCACGCCGCCCTCAATTTGCCCCGTCGCCAGCACCGGATTCAGCACACGGCCAACTTCCTGCACAGCGACAAAGTCATCAACAGTCACGCCATAGGTGATCATGTCCACAGTGACTTCCGCGACATACACTGCCCACGCGAACGCCGGATAGGCCTCGCCGCGATACTTCTCATCGTCCCAGAAAACATCCGGCGGAGGCTCGTAACGGCTGGTCGAGCGCAGCACGCCATATTTCGCAACGTGCGCCTTTGCCGCTTCGCAAAATTCTCTCGTCGTCCAGTTATCGCCAAGCAAGGCTGCCGCCTGCAGCGTCTGCTTCAAGCCCAACGCGGCTGAATGCACCAGCTTGCCGACGATCATCGATGTCCGCGAAGCCACTGTCGGCCCTGTGTTGGGAACAAGACTCGTGTCCGGAGGCGCAATCTCAATCGCATCGTAGTCAATGCCCAGCGCTTCGGCGGCAATCTGGCACAGGATGGTATTCGTTCCCTGCCCAAACTCTGTGCTTGAAACCAGGACGCGAAGTTTACCGTCGGCAGTAGCATCCATCGCCGCAACGGAGTTCAGATAGCGTTCACCCGAACCCGTAAATCCCGATCCATGCAGAAACGCCGAGATGCCGATGCCTTTTTTCTTCTTCGCGCCAGCGTTCCCACGATCGAAGCGTTCGCGTTTCATGTGGTAATCGGAGAGCGTAAGCGCACGCGAAAGCAATCCCCCGAGATCAACAGGTTCACGGATCACTTGCCCAGTGCTCGTCGTCAAACCCTGCCGCAGAAAATTCCGACGCCGCAACTCATCCGGCGGCATTCCGATATCATGAGCCACCCGATCCATATGTCGCTCAATCGCAAACAAACTCTGCGGTGCGCCAAACCCGCGAAAGGCTCCATGTGGAGGACAGTTCGTCGCAAAAGCCTTCGAGCGCACGCGAATATTCGGCCAACAATACGGCCCGCCCGCATGGATCGTGCCTCGAGAAAGCACCGTTGACGACAGTGTCGAATACGCTCCCCCATCCAGCGCAAAATCAATCTCCGCTGCCAGCAGCTTGCCGTCCTTCGTAACCGCCGATCGGATGCGCGTGCGCGAAGGATGCCGCTTCGTAGTGGCAACCATGTCCTCCATGCGGTCGTACATGATCTTCACCGGACGCCCCGACTTCATCGCCAGCAGCGCCGCATGCGCCCCGATCATCGACGGGTAATCTTCCTTGCCGCCAAATGCCCCGCCGGTCTCCACCTGAATAATGCGCACCTTGTCTTCCGGCAGTCCAGTCAACAGCACGAGCGACTTGTGCACATAGAACGGGCACTGCATCGATCCCCAGATCGTCAAACCTTCATCTGGGGTGTAGGCAGCGATGACGCCGTTGTTTTCGATATAAAGATGTTCCTGCGCACCAGTCGAATACTCGCCTTCAACAATGAAGTCAGCCTGACTCCACGCTGCGTCCACATCACCCTTCTCGATGAGGAACTTCTTGAAGACATTGTCTTCGCCCCACACGACAACATCTCCGCGCTCGCTCTCTTCAATCGAGTGAACCGACGGCAGCGCCGCATACTCGATGCACACCGCAGCTACAGCCTTCGGCAACAGATGACGGTCTGGATGTGCAAGCAGCAGAATCGCCTCTTCCGGATGATTCACCTGCTCCTCGACAAGACAAGGCCAGTCCTTGTTGATCATCGCAATGACATTCGCACCAGGAATGTCCTTCGCGCTCGCGATGACAAATTCGCCCCACGGAATGCCCTCGCCAAATTCAATCTTCAGAATGCGCCCGCGCGGAATACTGCTACGCACCGTGGCGCCGTAGATCATATCGGGAAGCGAGATATCGTCGATGTAGCGCGCAGCGCCGCGCACCTTAGCCACACCTTCCTTGCGAAGCACTGGTGTCCCGACGATCCGCTCCTGCCCCAAGCACTCTCCCGATATCCCGCGGCCGTAAGTCCAGGAAACGGCAGAGGCCGCGGTGAAATTTCCTTATGTTACTACGGGACCGCCGCATCCCCAAGAATGATCGCCGGCGTCGCATCTCCCGATTTGTCCATCATTCACCCTCCAAACAACGAGATGCAAGCCGATCTCAGCAAACTTCTTGGCCAACACAGGATGAAGAAAACACGCCCTCTCTAAAGACATGCCTTCCTCGCACCCAGGTCGCGACAACCTTCCCGAACAGCTTTTCGCCCATATAAGGAGAGATCGGATGGCGCGTGTAAAGTGTCTTCGCCGCAACCTCAATCTCAGCATCCGGATCGAAAAGCACAAAGTCCGCGTCTCGCCCTTCAGCAATCGCACCCTTACGACGTTCAATGCCAGCAAGCGCGGCGGGCCTTGCACTCATCCATCGTGCAAGATCATCCAACGCAAATCCGCGTCTCCACATCCCACTCCAGACAACAGACAGCGCAACCGAAAGGCTGGCAATGCCACCCCACGCAGTCTGAAAATTTCCTTCGTCCATTCGCTTCAAATCCGGCGGACAAGGCGAATGATCTGTAGCAATCAAATCGATCACGCCTTCGCGCAGCGCCTCCCACAATCCATCACGGTTCGCAGCCGTGCGAATCGGCGGCGCACACTTGTGCAACGTGCTGCCATCAGGAATCTCTTCAGCAGCGAAGTGCAGATAGTGAGGACAAGTTTCTACCGTGACAGCAACGCCTCGTCCCCGCGCGCGACGCAACTCCGGAAGAGCCTTCACTGTAGCCAGATGAACAATATGCAAGCGAAATCCATACACTTCGCAAAGTCGCAACATCAGCCGAATCGCTTCCAACTCTGCCTCGTCCGGACGTGAAGCGAGCCACGACGCATAGCGCCGCCAATCCGCGCCACCAAGCCTCTCTGTTGCCGCCTCGATCGGCCCCGGCAATTCTGAATGCGTCAGCAGCGGCAACCCGGTCCGCGCAATATGCGGAGCCGCAACACGCAACTCCACCTCATCCACCCGCGCAAATCCATCAATGCCCGGCTCTGCAAGAAAACACTTGAAGCCGCGCACTCCCGCAGCCGCCAAGGGTTCAAGATGCGCTGCATTGTGATCGGAAATGCCGCCCCACGCTGCCCAGTCCACAGTGCACTTGCCTCTTGCAGCAGCGCGCTTCGCTTCGAGCGCAGCCACCGTCGTCGTTGCCGGAAGACAATTCAGCGGCATATCAACGAGCATCGTGAATCCACCAGCGGCCGCCGCGCGCGTAGCCGTCTCGAAGCCTTCCCACTCAGTCCGGCCCGGTTCGTTGATGTGAGTATGCGCATCCACAAGCCCCGGCAGCAGAACATAATCGCCGCAATCAATGACGGAGGCATCCACAGGAACTTGAGAAGGGTCAAGCACCTTAGTGATCTTCCCATCATCGACAATCACCGCAGCCGCGCGAACACCCTCTGGGGTCACCACTCGCCGCGAAACAAAAACCTGTGTCATGCCTCGATATTCTCACGCAAGTGCGACTAGCCGCTGCTTCCCCACCCACCGCCTCCGGGTGTTTCGACGCGAATACGATCGCCTTTAGCAACGCGCAGGCTGCACTTCCCGGCAATCTGTTCTGCATCGCCATCGCGCACAATAGAAACGCAACCCGGCTTCCCATCCGCTCCGCCGTTGAGCCCATACGGCCCCTTCTTCTGTCGATCAGCCAGCAGCGTAACCTGCGCGTCCGTGAGCAACTCAATCTCGCGAACCAGCCCATCGCCGCCGCGGAATCGTCCCTCGCCGCCCGATCCAGCACGATACCCGTACCGAACCACGCGAAACGGATACGCATACTCCAGCGCCTCAACCGGCGTATTCAGCGAGTTCGTCATATGCGTATGCACTCCGGAAACGCCATCGCGATCCGGCTGCGCGCCCATCCCTCCTGCAGTCGTTTCATAGTAGGCAAACGGCCGATCATTGCGCGGATCAACGCCGCCAATCGTAAGGTTCGTCATCGTGCCGCTGCTAGCCGCAGGCACTTGACGCGGCAAAATTACCCCCAGCGCGCGCATCAACACATCGACAATCCGCTGTGAAGTCTCAACATTGCCGCCAGCCACCGGAGCAGGCACTCGCGCATTCACAATCGTCCCCTCAGGCGCAATCAGCGTAATTGGGCGCATCAGTCCAGCCGTCGCCGGAGCATGCGCAGGCAACAAACAGCGAAAAATATAATAGACAGCCGAATACGTAATTGCGAGAACCGCATTCAGGCTGCTCCCGACTTGAGCATCGCTACCGGAGAAGTCCACCGTAGCTATCGCAGCAACCGGATCAATCGTCAGCCTCACCCGGATGCGAACCGGCCCGCCCCCAATGCCATCATCGTCCAGAAAATCTTCCGCCTCAAACTCCCCCGCCGGCATGCGCGAAAGCTCCGCCCGCGTAAGCCGCTCCGAATAGTCGAATAGCTCCTGCGCCAGCCGCGCAATCATCGCGGGCTGATACTTGCGAACTAGCTCAAGCAGCCGCATTTCCCCAACGCGACAGGCGCCAATCTGCGCCTGCAAATCGCCATCGCGCTCCAACGGCGTGCGCACGTTGTGCAGCAGAATCTCCATCACTGTGCGGTCAATCTCGCCACCGCGAACCATCTTCACCGGAGGGATCCGCAACCCCTCCTGATAAATCTCGCGACACAACCCCATCGATCCCGGATACATTCCACCAACATCGGCATGATGCGCGCGCGTGGCCACATAAAACATCGGCGCACTCTCGTCTCTAAACACGGGCATCACCATCGTGATATCCGGCAAGTGCGTCCCGCCTCGATACGGATCATTCAGAATCGCAATATCGCCGCGCTCCAGCGTCAGTGCATCGACAGCAGCCTTCACCGACATCGGCATCGATCCAAGATGCACAGGCATGTGATCGCCCATCGCAATCACCTGCCCGGCACCATCGAAAATCGCGCACGAATAATCCCGCCGCTCCTTGATATTCGGCGAGTACGCAGTGCGCCGCAGCGCCGCGCCCATCTCCTCGGCAATCGAATGCGTCGCGCTCTGAAAGATCGATACGTCGATAGGACTGATCGCAGTCACGCCGACACCTCGATGATCAAATTCCCATACGCATCCACAAACACAGAATCGCGCGGCGGCACAGCCGTCGTTGCGCTGTACTCCGTAACAATCGCCGGCCCTATAAACCGATCCCCTACCCGTAGAAGGTCGCGGGCATACACGGGAGCCTCCACCGCATCCTCGCCGAAATAAACCTGCGCCATCTTCATCCGCGCGTGGCGGCCGTCACCACATTGGATCGCCTGCGCAGCCGCATCCCATGGCTCAGCCTCTACGGTAAACCGCACGCGAAGACTCACCACCTCCACTACACGCGTCCCGTCCGCATATCCGTAGCGTTTGCGATGCAGCGCGTGAAAGCTTCCCAGCGCATCGCCTCCCGCAGCCACATTCACTTCATACCCCTGCCCCGCATAGCGCATATCGATCGACCGGCTCACCCGTCCCATCAAACCTTCCCGTTCCATCGCAGTGCGCCCCTGCGTCTCCAGTTCCAGAAAATGCCGTTCCATCTCCGCTTCATCAAAAGCAAGCATCACCGTCTTCGAAAAATCACGCACATAATCAGCCAGCAGAATCCCCAGCGCCGAAAGCGCCCCCGGCATTTGCGGCACCAGCACGCGCGGAATCGAAAGCGACCGCGCCAGGGCACACGCATGGAGAGGCCCCGCGCCGCCAAATGACAGCAGCGTAAACTCGCGCGGATCATAACCTCGCTCCACTGAGATCACGCGAATCGCCTTCTCCATCGCCGCCTCAGCAAGACGAATGACCCCCAACGCAAAATTTTCGACTGAGCCCAACGGCGCGGCAACTCGCTCCGTCCACAAGCGCATCCGCTCTTCATCGAGCCGCATCGCCCCGCCAAGAAAATTCTCCGCATCCAGCCGCCCCAGCAGCAGATTTGCATCCGTCACTGTGGGCCGTTCGCCCTTTCCATAACAAATCGGCCCCGGCATCGCGCCCGCTGACTCCGGCCCTACATGCAGAATGCCGCCCGCATCGAAATAAGCAATCGACCCGCCGCCCGCGCCTACCGTATGGATATCGAGCATCGGCACCGCCACCGGCAGGCCCGAGATGCTCAATTCATTCGTAGTCTGCATGCCGCCTTCAGTCATGTCGATCAGCGAAACATCCGTCGACGTTCCGCCCATGTCAAAGGCAATCACCTTTGAAAATCCTGCCCGCTCCGCAACCCGGGCCGCGCCAATCACTCCGCCCGCTGGCCCGGAAAGAACGGTTCTCACCGGCTCCTCAAAAGCAACAGCGGAAGCAAGAATGCCACCCGACGATTGCATCACATGAAGCGCCGATCCCGCATACGTCGCGCCAAGCGCATTCTGCAAGCCCCGTATATACGACCCCACCTTCGGAGCAATATAAGCATTCACCACAATCGTCGAGGCCCGCTCATACTCACGAAATTCCGGCAGAATCTGGTGCGAGATAGAAAGCGGCAAATCCAGCGGTCTCAACGCGTCTGCCACCAGCCGTTCATGCGCAGGATTCGCAAACGAAAACAGCAGCGAGATCGCCACCGCCTCGGCGCCGCTCTTACGAATCGCCTCCCGCAGCTCACTCAGTTCGTGCTCTCTAGGCGTGCGCAGAGCAACGCCCTCAGCACTCGTCCGCTCCGGAACCCCAAATCGCAAAGCAGCAGGCACAAGGCAAGGCGGCGGATCCATAAACCAGTCATACAGCGCATGCCGAGCCTGCCTGCCAATCGCAATCGTGTCCTCAAATCCAGCGGTTGTCACAAACGCAACCTTCGCGCCCTTGCGTTCGAGCAGCGCATTCGTACCCACCGTCGTCCCGTGCCGAACAGCGATCGAAGTCCCCGCAGGCACAGCCTGATGAATCGCGGCGAGAATCGCTTCGCCAGGATTGGCAGGCGTGGAAAACACCTTCGCGACCTTCAGATCAGCCCCGTCAAGCCAGACACAATCCGTGAAGGTGCCGCCGCTGTCGATCGCAATCCGCATCGATCCCTAACACCTCAATTATTATCAATCACTGTTACAAATATAACTTCGTATGTTCCGCGATTTATAGAAGGCAGTGTATCAGCGCTGAAGGATTCTCTTGCCCAAACCACTCAAGCAGCGATAATGAAACGAACATCGAAGCCATGAGCACCGTCTCTACCCCATCCAACAGCCTCTTCGGCTGGCTGCACCAGACAAACGCCATGCAGCGCCGCACCTTGCTCGCCGCTTCGCTCGGCTGGATGCTCGACAGCATGGACGTCATGCTTTACGCCCTCGTCGTCCCCAGCGTAAGAGCCGATCTGCACCTCACTGCCGCCGGCGCGGGCCTCATCATGTCGGCAACGCTCATCTGCGCGGCCATCGGGGGCATACTCTTCGGCATCGCCGCCGACCGCTTCGGACGCACCCGCGCCCTCATCATCAGCATCCTTGTCTACTGTCTGTGTACCGGACTCTGCGGCCTCGTGCAGACCGCAACGCAACTAGCCATCTGCCGCATGCTCCTCGGCTTCGGCATGGGCGGCGAATGGGCCGCAGGCGCAGCCCTCGTCGCCGAAACCTGGCCCGACGAACACCGCGGCAAAGCGCTCGCCTTCATGCAAAGCTCATGGGCCATCGGATACGCCCTCGCCGCAGCCATCGTCGCCATCGTCATGCCGCATTACGGCTGGCGCGGCGTCTTCTTTGCCGGCCTGCTGCCCGCTCTCTTCACCATCTGGATTCGCCGCCGCGTCCGCGAGCCCGAACGCTGGACCACAACCAAGACCACCCACTCGAACTCAATCGCGCAAATCTTCCGAGGACGCAACGGCCGCCACCTCGCTATCGTGACCTTGGTCAACGCAGCAACCCTCTTCGCATGGTGGGGACTCTTCTTCTGGGTACCGTCCTACCTCTCGCTACCTACATCGCAGGGAGGCCGCGGCCTCAGCATCGTGCAAACCTCCACCTGGACCATCCTCATGCAGGCCGGCACTTTCCTAGGCTACGTCAGCTACGGATTCCTCGCCGACAGCCTCGGCCGCAAGTGGGTCTATGTCGGATTTCTCTTCGTAGCCGCCATCGTCGTCCAGTTCTACGCGCAAGCCGCCAGCGCCATCGAGCTTTTATGGATAGGCCCGTTAGTAGGTTTCTGGGGAACAGGCTACTTCAGTGGCTTCGCCGTCATCACCAGCGAACTCTTCCCGACCGCAATCCGCGGCACAGCCATGGGCTTCGCCTACAATACCGGAAGAATCGTCAGCGCCGCAGCGCCGCTCCTGATCGGCAGGGCATCCGACCGGCACGGCATGTCCTCCGCCCTCGCCATCACCTCCGTCAGCTTTCTCGGAGCAGCCATCCTCGCCATCAGCCTCCCGGAAACACGCGGCAAGCCACTCGAGTAGCCCCGAATAAGCTCTTCCAAGCCATGGCGCCCTAACGCGAACCCTGCCATCGCTGATAAAGTAAGCCCATCATGCCACTGCACGACCACACCTTCGTCCACCTGTGCCGCGCAAGAGAGATGCTGCAGGAGATCTCTGAACAGCCGCTCTCCATTCGACACATCGCACGCCAGGCAGGCATGTCGCCCTTTCACTTCATCCGCCGCTTCGAAGCGTTGTTTGGCCTCACACCACATCAGTTCCGCATCCAGTCGCGTCTCGGCCAAGCCAGGCTTCTCCTTGCCAAAGGGCAGCATTCCGTAACGGAAGTCTGCATGGAAGTCGGATTCTCCAGCCTCGGCAGCTTCAGCGATCTTTTCCTGCGGCGCACCGGCATCACGCCCTCTGCCTATCAGCGCAGCGCGCGCACCATCGTGCAAGTCCCCGGTGTTTTCCCTCCCGCATTCTTCCCCGGATGCCTCAGCCTCATGGCCCACCTGCCACCTTCCGCATTTCGCAATTTTCAAGAAGCATCCTCCCGAACCTCCCGCTAGAATCCGTTTGTTGTTCCCAATCGGAGGATCGAAATGCGTATCAAGCTCACCAGCATCATGGTCGAGGATCAGGACAAGGCCAAAACCTTCTACACCGAAGTCCTCGGCTTCAAAAAAAAGCACGAATTCCCCGCCGGCGGATACAAGTGGATCACCGTCGTCTCTCCCGAAGGCCCAGACGAAATCGAGCTCTCACTCGAACCGAACGTAAATCCTGCGGCCAAAGCATTTCAGGAGGCGATGTTCGCACAGAAAATTCCTCTCGCCGCATTCGAGGTCTCTGACATCCAGGCCGAGTACAACCGCCTGAAATCCTTAGACGTAGTTTTCCTTGGCGAGCCGATGCAAGCAGGACCAGTGAGCATCGCCATCTTCTCCGACACCTGCGGCAACCTCATCCAGCTCTACCAACCGCCGCAATGATGGTGGACTGCTGCCCGCAGTGCACATCAGGCTTCCTGGCCACCCATCGGCTGATTCCCCTGATCGAGACAGCCAGGTGCGCCCTGGGGGCAGAGCACCCAGGGGTTCAGAAATGTCTTGCCCACCCAGTAAATCCACCAGGAGAAGCTCTGGAAGCTATACGAAAAATCCGATTCCTGCCAGACCAGGCCCCATGACTCCATGAAGGCCTTCTCCTCTGTATTCGGGGCAAAGCCCTTGCCGAGAATGTGGCGAATCCGCGCCATATCATCGCCAACTAATAACTCGTCGACCACCCCAACCACAGGCGTTGCGATGCTGAGAGCCGTACCGGCTGCCCCCGTCATGCCTGGCGCCGCCTCAGCCTCGGGCGGCGCCTCGTAAGCAAGCCTCCGCGGCCGCACGACTGGCGTGCCGCCTGCAGATTCCCCAGTCGTCGACGGCGCTCCACTCGGCGTTCTGATCGCACGGGGCGAACGCGGTGCCTGTTCAGCTGATTCGGCCGCAGTTTCAAACTCGGAGGGACCTCTAGCCGCTGTCTCCGTTCCAGCCGGGCGCTGGATCACGCGCGAAACAAACTTCGGTTTCAACCCGAGTTCCGCCACGGTTTCCGCCACATTTTCACTGGAGATGATCTGGATGGGCAGTTCCATGCGAGTACCCTGCGGCAAGTCAATCCCGTCGGCGGCATACCCTGTGATCTCGACAACTCTGCCCTCATTCGCAAGCTTGATGTAGATCTCCTGAGCAGCGGTGCGCGCGCTGGTCGCATCCAGCTTCAGCTCCACGCCTTTGTACGTTCCATCCGGCAGTTTCACGACTCTGTCGACTCGGCCTGTGACGGGATTGCCGGCCGAGTCGTTCACTACGATCCACACTTCTTTCGCGACCTCGACGCCCGCATAATCTGCAAGCCGGTCGAAAGCGTAGCCAACCTCGGCTTCGGATGTCATGTCGAGCGGAGCAGGAACGGTGGGAGCCGCTCGGTAAATCCGCGGCTCTGAACCGGGCCTGGACTGCTGAACGACGTGCGCAAGCTCATGCGCAATCAACCGCCGGCCTTCTCCCGTTTCCGGCGCCAACCTGCCCGCTCCAAAAACGATGTTTGGGCCAACCGTATAGGCAATCGCCTGAATATGCCGCGCCGACTCGTCGGCCACAGCCCCGTCATGCACCCGTACCTGCGAAAAGTCATGACCGAATCGTTGCGACATCTCCCGCGTCAGGCCCGCAGACAGCGGACAGCCCGGCCCGGCAAGGGCGCGATGCACACTGGCGGGAACATCGAGTTGGTTCGATCCGCTCCCCTTATTGGGCTGTAGCGGTGACGCAAAAGAGCGGGGCAATGACGTAGGCTCGCCGCGCATCGCCTCGCCTGAGAGACGATCTGCCTCCCGCTCAAACGGATCGCCCGGCATCGTCAAAGACGCATACGACAGCGAAGGAGAGAATCGCGGGAAGTGCGGGACGTTCGAAATCGCATGGGTTCCCGCTCCACCCCTCTCAAAGGGAATCGAAGCGAGCTGGCCCGACATGCGCCAATTCTATCCCACGCCGGATTGGCCTCCACCGGAATTAGTAGGAACTCTTCATTACAAAAACGAGGTGCCGCATCGCAAAAAGTTATCTGAAATTTGCCCAGTTAATTCCACAATCTTCAAGGGTGTTCCTTTCCTCGTTAATCGAAAGGCTGGATAACATTCGTCAGTAAATTCTCTTGACTCCGGCCAGGCCCCTCATTACGTTTGGGACAACTCCTGACCGTCAGGTGAGACGGGATGACCGAGATAGTACAAGACGCATTCGGACACACGGAAGAAAGAGTTCCCAACCCTAAAACAAGGCCTGATCTCAGCGAAAGCGAATCTGCAGCGCCGAGTTCATCTTCTAATCCGGAACCGGCTCCGGACGCGCCAAAACAACAAATCTTCGCTCAGGCAAGTTCGGTCGGCGATAGCGCTGCCGCAGTCGACGAACTCGGCTTCGAACTCTACGTCAATGCCCTTGCCGACTTCCTCGTCGCCCCCAATACCCGAGCCCCGCTCGCCTGTTCAATCGAGGGCTCTTGGGGCAGCGGCAAATCCTCATTCATGCTCCAGCTCAAAAACCGCCTAAGAAAGGTCGCGCCAGCCTGTCGTACTGTCGAATTCAACGCCTGGAAATACGACAAGCAGGAGGAGCTCTGGGCCGCATTTGCTCTCAAAGTTACACGCTCCCTGCGTGAGCAGCTCGGCTGGACACGCCGTCTCCTTTGCGACTTTCGCCTCTTTCGCACCCGCATCAAAGGCTGGACCGAGCGCCTGTCCCTACTGGCGCTGCTACTCACTTGGCTTCTGCTTCTGTGCGGCTTCGGCGGTGTAATCGTCTGGACTATCCGCGCATCGAATAACGAGCGTGTGACGCTTTTCAAGTCTCTAGTCGGCAGCAAAGATAAGTCTTCAGCGGAGAAGGCCAAAGTAGCCGCCGAGCCCAAGCCTTCCACGGAGGCACCAACACCGACTCTCCCCGATCCCTGGTACCACTGGCTTTCCTGGTCGCCGCTAGCCACTTCGGCAGTTCTCATTGTGCTGCTTACTGGCAAGATTCCTCAAAGCTTGCGCAAACGGCTCTTCGAGGCGCAGCTCGAAAAATATATCGACAGGCCTGACTACAAAGGTAAGGCTGCATTTGTCGACGCCTTTTCAGATGACTTCTCAAAGATGATCGAGGCGTACGCGCCGAGCGGGGGCAAGATCTTCGTATTCATCGATGACCTCGACCGCTGCGAAGCTCCCAAAGCCGCTGACCTCATGCAGGCCATCAACCTTATGATCGGCGATGGCAACTCACTTATCTTCATTCTCGGTCTTGATCGCGCCAAAGTCGCTGCGGCCATTGCTTTCAAGTTCCGCGAAATCATACCGTACTTAGACCCGTCACTCGACTTGACCGCCCGTCCAGACAGCATCCGCAGCTTCGGCGACGCTTTTCTAGAGAAGTTTATTCAGCTCTCTTTTCGCCTGCCCATCTCTTCCAATGAAGCCCAGGCGCGCAAATTTATCGATAGCCTCATTGCCGACGCGGCCATGCCAGCTCAGGCAACAACCGCAGGACAGAGTAAAGATGCCGGTGAAGCCATTGATGCTGCCGCAGAGTCTACCCGCAGGGCACTCCGCATCGAGTCTGGCATAGAATCCCAGCGCATCCGCGACATCGTCATGATGGTCCGCGAAGTCCTCGAATACAGCCCTCGCCGCATCAAGACCTTTCTCAACGCTTTTCGCCTTGCTCTCTACATCGCCAGCGCGCAGGGGCTGCTCGATGTGGATAGCATGACCGAGGAGGCAGAAGTTACACCAGAACGCCTGGGCAAATTCCTAGTGCTGACCAGCCGTTATCCAGAAATACGGTTGACCCTTGATAAGGATCCGGCATTCCTACAAGAGATCGAAGAAATAGCACTTGGGCAAAAACCAGAGATCAAATCCGTTGCCGGGTGGCTGGAGAAACCTGGCGTTCGAAAACTTATGAGCTTCGGTATTGTCGATAAAAGCCTCACAAAAGCCTGGTCACGACAGTATTCCATGCGGAACTTCCCGTCCTGGAAGTTTGCCACCATCCTGCCAAGCAGTCCCCCGCCCGAAGAACCTCAGCCAGATGCAGCCAAGACGGCAGGTACGAGAACTATCCAGCAACCCGACCAAGCAGTACGCACTCCCGTATCAACCGCTGACATGGAAACCGAAAGGGAATCAATGGAAAAAGTCTCTCCTGACATCGATTCCGTTCAGGAGACTCACTTCCCACCCGCAGCCAGAGATGCCGTCTCCACTAGCGGCGTCTCCACATCTTCCGATCCAGCGACCAAATCATCCCATTTCGCCGAAAATGCCCCCCGATAACAAGTAGCCGCTAGCAAAAGCAAGATCCAAAACCAAAAGAGGCGCAAGGCGCCTCCAGAGTAGAAGCCAGGGACTTTAGTCCGCAGACTAGAGGCTGCGCCGAAGGCGACACCCCACTGCCGTAGGCATGAGCGCACGCGAAGCCGGAGCGACAAGGGTCTGAACGAAAACCCAACTGGCATCCAGACCGTCGACTTTGGTCAATCAAACTTAGGAACCGCACAACAGGCGGGTGCCCAGATCTTAAATTTGGGTGCCCATGTCTAGCAGAGACATGGGATCTCTTCACATAGATACAGACTGTTCCCCGCAGGCATCGTCCATAAATGCGAGCCGGATTCCAAAACAAAGGAGGCGCAAAGCGCCTCCACGGTAGAAGCCGGGGGACTTTAGTCCTCGGAATAGGGGCCGCGTCGAAGGCAAACTACCTACTGCCGTAGGCATGAGCGCAGGCGCAGCCGGAGCGACAAGCGTCTCAATAAAAAGTCGACTGCACCCGCCAATTGACGACCTCTGGCCGAGGGCGACTTGGCGGTGGATTCCAAAAATCTTGTCAAGCCCCTGAAAAGAAAATTTCTTCTAACCCACTCATTCCAAAAGAAAAAAGCCCCCGCCAATTTGGCGTGTTATTGCGCCAAATCCGCTAAAATAGAATTAGTAGAACAAAAGACAAAGATCCCGCCATAACGCGGGCCTTAACTCTTGTAGAAACAATACTTTGCTCGCAATATCCTGACTCCTCAATACTTTAGCGTCTTATGTAATAACGACTGAGTCTTTTCAAAGACTTAGACACTCCCCACCCCCTTAGGGGAACGAAGGATTGGATTTGCCCCAAACGCGGGAAGGGCGCAAACTAATCCCCATGAAGCGCGTCCGCTACAAAAAGTACGAGGGCAGCCTGGCCGACGAGATGAGCATGGAAGACCTGCTCAACGCACTCTCCGACTACCTGCTCGATTCCGGCTTCCAGAGTCCCTGGTCAGAGTTCAGCGACCTTGAGCGCACCATGGACGCGTTGCGCGATGCCCTCAAGCGCGCCCTCGAATCCGGCGAGGTCTTCGACGAGAAACTACAAGACCAGATCGATGAAATGGCCGCCGAAGGCAAGCTCGACGATCTGATCGAACAGCTCATGCAGCGCATGGAGCAGGAAAACTACATCTCCGTCGAACGGCCGCGCGACCCCTCGCAGACTGCAAACCCCTCCGGACACGTCGGCGAAAACGAAGGCCAGGTCCGCTTCGAAGTCACCGACAAGAGCCTCGACTTCCTCGGCTTCAAAACCCTCCGCGACTTGCTCGGCTCGCTCGGCAAATCAAACTACGGACGCCATGACCCCCGCCACTGGGCCACCGGCATCGAAGCCAGCGGCGCCTCCCGCCCCTACGAGTTCGGCGACACTCTCAATCTCGACACCGTCGCCACGCTCACCTCCGCCATCGCCCGCGAAGGCATCTCGCTCCCCCTCAACATGGAGTACAGCGACCTCCACGTCCACCAATGCGAGTACCAGAGCTCCTGTGCGACCGTCATGATGCTCGACTGCTCGCACTCGATGATCCTCTACGGCGAAGACCGCTTCACGCCAGCCAAGCGAGTGGCGATGGCACTCTCGCATCTCATCCGCACCCAGTATCCGGGCGATTCCCTCTCCCTCGTCCTCTTCCACGACTCGGCCGAAGAAATGCCCGTCTCGCAACTGGCCCGAGTCAAAGTCGGCCCCTACTACACCAACACCCGCGAAGGCCTGCGCGTTGCTCAGCGCGTCCTCGACCGCCAAAAGAAGGACATGAAACAGATCGTAATGATCACCGACGGCAAACCATCAGCGCTCACTCTGCCCGACGGACGCATCTACAAAAACGCCTTCGGTCTCGACCCGCTCGTCGTCAGCGAAACTCTCGAAGAAGTCTCCCACTGCAAGCGTTCCGGCATCATGATCAACACCTTCATGCTCGCCTCCGACTTCGGCCTCGTCCAGTTCGTCCAGAAGGTCACCCAGATGTGCCGGGGCAAAGCCTACTTCACCACCCCGCACAATCTCGGCGAATACCTACTGATGGACTACATGCAGCGCAAGATGAAGACGATTCACTGAACCAGACTTTCAACCTGCCTGCACCGCAGTGCCGTACCCCAGCCGCTGCTGCAGACTCCCCGCCAGCTCAGCCACGGTCTTCAACTTCGCCGACAACTCAGGCGAAAGCGAAGGCTCACTCAGCGCAAGCTGCGAATGCAGAATCAGCCCGGTAACCGTATCGCGCAGTTCGCTCTCCACCGCCACCGCCGCTGCACGCATCGCCAGCGATTGTTCCTGCTCGCGGCGCGCCAGCACCGCCTTCACCTCGCGCACCAGCCGTGCCGTTCCCGAAATGGCAAAGTTGATCTGCACAGGGACAGCAAGACCGGCATGCTTCCACAGCAATTCAGCGCCTTCCGTATCAGCTTCGGCAATCGCATCATCAACGACGACGACCGTGTATTCGTGACGGCGAAGGCGCGCCAGCCCTTCCCTGCGGCCAGGAACAATCTCGACCGAGAAACCAAGCTGGTTGGCCAGCACAGCAGCGCAGTTCTCCGCGCCAAGAATCGAAGTAATCATCAACATGCTTTGCATAGAAATTTCCCTTCAGCCGTCTGTTCAATATCGGCAAATTCGCAGCCGGACTAAGCCTCGCCCAACCCGTATTCCTTGAGTTTGCGATACATCGTCGTCTTGCCAATGCCGAGCAGCTTCGCTGCAGCCAGCTTGTCGCCATGCAACTCTTTTAGCGCCGCAAGAATCGCCTCTTTCTCCATTTCAGCGAGCGAGGTAATCGACCGGCCTGTCAGAGAAGTATCATTCGCCACCAGAGGCTGCGCTGTCTTGGGCCGCGTAGTCGAGTAGTATTCAAGGATCGGCGAGGAAGAATCGCCCAGCTGCAGCACCGTGCCTGAGCAGTAAGCGCAGGCACGGTCAATCGTGTGCTCCAGTTCGCGCACATTTCCCGGCCACTCATAATCCATCAGGACCCGCAGCATCTCGTCGCTCACGCGGAAATTCTTGCCGTACTCCCGATTCTTGCGGTCGAGAAAATGCGCAATCAGCAGCGGAATATCTTCGCGCCGTTGTCTCAACGCTGGCAGCCGTAGGTTGACGACATTGAGACGGTAATAAAGATCTTTTCGGAAGTGCCCTTGTTCAACCATCTCTCCTAGATTGCGATGAGTTGCTCCAAGAATGCGGGCATTTACAGGCACGCGATGCGTCGCACCAACAGGCCGCACTTCCTTCTCCTGCAGAACGCGCAGAAGCTTCGCCTGCAGGTCGAGCTTCAACTCGCCGATTTCATCTAAAAATACAGTGCCGCCTTCAGCCGACACCAGTAGTCCATCTTTTGAGCGATTCGCGCCGGTAAATGCACCCTTTACATAGCCAAAGAGTTCGCTCTCGATCAAAGTAGGCACGAGTGAGCTGCAATCAACCGGGATAAACGGCTTCGTCGCATTCGGTCCGTTCGCATGGATTGCTCGCGCGATCATCTCCTTGCCCGTACCTGTTTCGCCCAGAATCAGAACTGGATGAGCAGTAAAAGCAACCTTAGAGAGAATGCGGTAGATCTTATCCATCTCCGTGCTACGCCCAATGATGTTGCCCAGTCCCTGCTGCGTGCGCAGCTTCTCGCGCAACCGTCGGCTGGCCAGATCGAGCGTCCGCCGCTCCGACGCGCGTTCGAGCACCGTCGTCAGCTCGTCCAGCGCAAACGGCTTAGTCAGATAGTCAGTCGCACCCGTGCGCATCGCTTCGACCGCCGAGGTGACAGTAGCGAAGGCAGTCATTACAATGATCGCCGTTTCCGGATGCAGCGTCTTGATCTCGTCCAGAAGTTCAAGCCCCGGCGCACCTGGCCCTTTCAAGTCGAGCAGGATGATGTCGATGCTATTGCCACGCAGCAGTTCTCGCGCGGCCGCGACACCGGCAACGCTATGTGAGAGAAATCCATGTTTTACGGCGATTTCGCAGCAGGCATCGCGCACCGCCGCGTCTTCGTCCACAATGAGAACACTCATCCGTAGCGAGTGTTCTCCCGTTTGGGGGAAGGCAGAAATATTCATAACTGGTGCAGTGGTTAGCATTCTAAGTTTGCCCTTTCCTGAAAGTCAGCCATAAATCCGCTCTTTGCCTCAATGGAATGAATCAGAGGTAACTCCACCTCAAAACGCGCTCCGCCACCTGGGACCGCAACTACACGTACCGTTCCACCCGCAGCCTCCGCGAGCCTGCGCACAATGCTCAATCCCAGGCCGCGATTCGCCGCATTCCGCTTCTTCGTGGTGAAACCGGCATCGAAAATTTTCCCCGCCCACTCACGTGGAATTCCGGGTCCCGAATCGTGCACACAGAGGAGTGCCGTCCGCGCTGGCATCGCAATATCTAAAAAACTGCCGCCTTCGCCCTGCTGCACAGTGACGCGGATGCGTCCTCCCTGCGGCATGGCTTCGGCGGCATTGTGCGTAAGGTTTACGAGAACACGTGTAAGATCTTCATGCGAAAGCCGAACACCTCTGCGACAACTCAAGCATTCCATTTCAAAATGAATCTGTGGTCCCGCAAGCGCAGCCAGAGGCCTCTCCAGTTGCCGCACTGCCTCAGCCAGATCGTCGATCGGAGCGGAGACTACCGGCGCCATCTCCCGCGATGCATCCGATGCAGCGAGAGATGCCAGCTGCCCGATCAGCGCAGCACCGGTCGAAGCTACCATGCGCAGTTCTCCGGCAAAGGTTTCCTGCCCCTCTGCCAGCACGCCCGGTTCAGCCAGCAGATCGCAGCAGAGTTCCAGCGCCGTCACCACATTGCGGGCATCATGCGCAATCGTACGCAGCGTCTCCAGCTTTCCGACGGTAGCGGCTCGCCGCATTGCCGCAGATCTTCGCCTGCCACTACAGCGAATATTGGATTTCGACAGAGTCGGCATTTTGTAATTCCTCGATGACAACAAAATGTTGTTGTCATCGAGGCTATATACACGCCCCGTGCCAAAGTGCGAGAAATCCATCAAGTCGCTGATTTCATGAGGAAAACTCCCACCAGCAACAAGAAATCCTCAACAATCACGTTGAAAAGACTTTCCCGTTATGGGACAAACTTCACCGTCGATCCTGGCAACTGATTGATTCTGCACAGATATCCAGGCAATTCCCATTTCTGAACCAATCCCCATCCACTCCCAAAATGAGATCCAGCGCGCACACGCCAGCCATGCTTACAATGAATCGATGCCTCAAGAGCAAAAAACCTTCTTCCGCTCCGCCGACCGTGCCCCCGACGCACTCCGCCCCGTCCGCCTTACTCCGCATTACGTCGCCGCCGCCGAGGGCTCCGTCCTCATCGAACTCGGCAACACCCGCGTGCTCTGCAACGCCACCATTGAACAGGGCGTGCCCGCGTGGCTGCGCAACAGCGGACGCGGCTGGGTCACCGCCGAATACGGCATGCTTCCCCGCGCCACGCTGACCCGCACGCCGCGCGAATCCGAGCGCGGAAAGGTTGGAGGCCGCACGCACGAAATTCAGCGCCTCATCGGCCGCTCGCTGCGCGCAGTAGTGGACATGAAAGCCCTCGGTGAGCGCATGGTGATCCTCGACTGCGACGTCCTCCAGGCCGACGGAGGCACCCGCACCGCCGCCATCACCGGAGCCTGCGCCGCCCTCGCCATCGCCCTCAATCGCATGG
>Ga0210402_10001520_pt1 | contig 23913 bp, 16 predicted proteins | sample IncBWC7MmetaG_FD_161055 | JGI IMG/M metagenome (GOLD analysis project Ga0210402, IMG submission 161055) | Forest soil microbial communities from Barre Woods Harvard Forest LTER site, Petersham, Massachusetts, United States - Inc-BW-C-7-M | ecosystem: Environmental > Terrestrial > Soil >... | reverse complement strand
CCTGGCATTCATTATCATCCTGATAGGCGCGTCGAATCTCAAAGCCGAAATTAAATGTATGGCGGTTGTGAATGTAGAGCCAATTGTTGTCGAACCCGAGTCCCAGCTTACGGTTGATAGAGAAAGTTTCGCCATCGAGCGCGTTGCCGCTCGCTTGCATACCCCAGCTGGTGGGATTGAAATTTTCCCCTGAATTCCCTTGAAAATTAATAAAAGGAAGCGTGGCACTTTGCGCGACGCCTGGAAAGCTTACCCCTAGTCTTGTATTGAACTGGAAATTCAGCTCACCTAGCCAGCTGAATCCCGCGGTCATCACCAAGTTGCTGGAGAAAGTCTTGGAGTAGGTTAGGATGAAACCTGTTCCCAGGTCGGGGCTGAGCTGAGCGCCCGAAAACTCATTGTTGAACAGGGCGCAGTTCACACTGCACCCGAGATTGGTCCACTTGTCGCGCCACCAGGCGACGTGGAATGCCTGCGTAGTGCCAAAATTCTGGTCAATGGCGAACCCGATGTTTGCCTGTTTGGTCGGCAAAACCTTCACACCAGGAACCAAGTTGCCGCTTAGTGCGGAAAATGACGGTTGAGGCACCAATGGAAGCAAGGTCTTGGAGAGGGCGCTAAAGCATGTGGTAGCGATAATATTGCCTGCGAAAGGTTGCCCGGGTGCTGGCGCGGTGCAGCCGGCGGGAAGTGCGGCCCCCGAAAAGTTGGGTGGCACATAGATCTGGTCCGCCTGCACGCAATTAGCAGTTATGGCGAGTCCTGGCGGGCAGACTTGGCCCGTTGGTGCGCTGGAGCTGGGCTGCCGGTCGTTGCAAACGCCGCCAGTGAAACCGTTCGAACAAATACCGGAGAAATCGCCTCCTACCATAGCTGGGGTAGGGACGGTAAGATTGCCGCCAGGCGACGCATTGACTCGGTACCAATCCCAACTGGTGTAGAAGAAGGTTTTGTTTCTTCCATCATAAAGTTTCGGAATCCAAACCGGTCCACCTACGGAAAAACCAAAGTTGTTCTCCACGTCGTGCGGGACAGGTCCTTTCACAAAAACGTCGCTGGCGTTAAAGCCCGAACCTGGCGGGTTTACGCCCAAGGCGCTGAAGTAGCTATTCCTGTTAATTTCAAAAGCGTCGCCATGAAGCTGGTTACCGCCAGACTTGAGCCGATAGGAGGCCACGCCTTGTGCGAAACCGTACCGCGCGGAAAAGTTTGAAGTCAGAATATCCGGCTCTTGCACCAATTCGAAAGGCGGGTTGTAAATGCTCTGGAATCCCTGGGTTTCGGCCTGGGCGACCACAACGCCGTTGAACATGACTTCGTTTTGATAATCGACGCCTCCATTGATTCGGTGGCTGAACGCGCTTCCGGTAACGCCCGGCGCCAGGAACAAGAAGCTGTCGATCTGGCGATCGCGTCCGCCGCCGATGAAGGTGGGCACTTCCTCGATGATGGTGCTCTGAATGACGGTGCCGAGATTCGGCTCATCGGTCTGCAAGGTAATCGAGGGCGAAGTCACTTCAACAGTAGTGGTAGTAGAACCAGTTTCGAGGACAGTGTCGGCCGTCGCGGTCTGGCTGACGAAAACGCCCACGCCTTCCAGCACCGCAGTCTTAAAGCCGTCTTTTTCGACCTTCACTTTATAAGTTCCCGGAATCAGGTCGGTTATGAAGTATGTGCCCTGAGACGTCGTGACCGCCGTGTGGACGATGTTCGTGGCGGTATTGGTGACGGTAACTCTGGCGTCGGCAACGACAGCTCCGCTGGCGTCAGTTACTGTGCCGGTGACGCCGCTAAGGCCTTGAGCGCGCAATTCCGACGGCGCAAGCACCAACATCAGTCCGAAGATCAGACAAAGTGGCAAACTGGAGCGAACAAACAGAGAAACACACTCGCGAAGGTACACGGAAAAGGATTTCATTCAAGCCCCCCAAAAGCTCTTCGACTTAAGTGAAAACACAGCAACCAAATGTTTCCGCACCGTTGAGGCGGAGTTTCGCGAACGAATGGCAGACTGTCAATACATCAAAGTGTCGTCTCTGTATTCCCCGCTAAACGATTGAAAATACGCCTGGTAGATGCAGTTGTTCCCCGATAATTTGAGGTATCCGCGGACTGTAACTTGAGCCTGAGAGTGTTGCAGCGCAACTCGTGAAGAAGCTAGAGAGGCTGGAGAAGAAACCCGCGAATAACAAAAACGATATTCTTAGAATGGGGAAATCAGAGATGAAACCAACGATCAGAAGGTGCTGATTCTAATCCTGCTTGAGGCCCTTTCCTTCGATGACCGTAAGGATACGATCCACGCCAGGAACGGAAATCTCTTCGACGGCCCCGCTAGGCCAGCGAATCTCAAGTTTGTCGACTTTGGTTGCTGCACCCAAACCAAAGTGGATCCGTGGGTCGGAACTTGACGCGTAGCTGGCGCCGCTGAATACATCGGCGCGCTGGCGAACGGCTCCGGTCGTGAGAAAAACTTTAGCTCCGATTGCATCCCGCGGGCTTTTGGGCCCGCCGATCAGTTTCAATGTGATCCAGTGATTGGAATTGTTAACGACGTTGCGGAGCAGCGTAGGAGGAGCGTCGATGTTATTGAGGACGACGTCTATGTGGCCGTCGTTGAAAAGATCGCCGAAAGCCGCCCCGCGAGCCGGGATCACGATCGCGAGTCCACTGCCGGTTGCGGCGGCTACTTCCTGGAATTTCGCGCCATCGAGATTACGAAACAAGAGTGGACGTTGGGCCCAAGTCGTGCCCCAGTCGGCTTTGTCCGCTATCGGATAGACGTGGCCACTAGCGATGAAAATGTCGAGCAGCCCGTCGTTATCAAAGTCGAGGAACCCGGTACCCCAACTCAGGAACGGAACGGTGGGAGTCCCGATTCCAGCCTTGAAAGAAACATCGGTAAAGGAAGCATCGCCGTCGTTGCGATAGAGAGCCTTGTAATCGTCTGAGAAAGTGGTGATGAAGAGATCGAGCTTCCCGTCGCGATTGTAGTCGCCAACACCGATGCCCATCGAAGACTGCGCGCGACCATCTCCGTTCACGGCGAACCCCGAAAGGTAGCTGACGTCGGCAAACGTGCCGTCATGCTGGTTGCGGTAGAGATAATTGGGAACGGAATCGTTTGCGACGACCAAGTCCAGCCAGCCGTCGTCGTCAATATCGGCAAACACCGATGCAAAACCATAGCGGCCCCGCGTGTCGGAAACACCGGCCTTGACGCTTACGTCGGTAAATGTTCCGTCGCCATTGTTATGGAAGAGGTGATCACTCTCGCCGATTAGCCCTAGTGGTCCGCAGAAGATATCCACGCCGCGGAATTGGCACGCTCCTTCCGGCAAGCCGCCCTTGCCGGCCAAAACCGGATGATCGAGATCGTATTTGGCGTAGCCGGGCACGAAGAGATCGAGCAGGCCGTCGTGATCGTAATCGCCCCATGTGGGTCCAGTAGACCATCCGCCGAGAGCCACGCCAGCCTTTTCCGCAACGTCGGTGAAAGTACCGTCGTGGTTGTTGTGATAGAGGCGGTTTTTTCCGTAGTTCGAGACATAGATGTCGGGCCAGCCGTCATTGTCGTAATCCCCCACCGCAACACCAAAGCCCCAGCGCTCGTTGGCGACACCGGCTTTGTCGGTGACGTCGGTGAACGTTCCGTCGTGATTGTTGTGGAATAGCATGGCACGTGGCGGAGCTTCCTTCCCTTTCATCGCGGCGGCAGTAGAGCCATTGAGCAGGTAGATATCGAGCCAGCCATCGTTGTCGTAATCGATCAGAGCGACGCCGGAGCCTGGGGCGTCAATGATCGTGGATTTTTCTGGAGTTCCAGAACGATGATGAAATTTATCGAGGCCAGACTGTTTGGTGATATCAGCAAAGACGACCGGAGCGCCGTCGACAAATCCCCCGGCAGTGATCGGCCGAGAGAGCGCATCCTTAACAGGAGCGTGCGCGCCTCCGGTGGCCATGCCCGCAGGCCGGGACGGGGTAGGGGTTTGCGACCGTGCAAATACGCGCCCACCACCTGGATCCCCGATATAAAGGTTAGAGATCAAGAGCAAAAGACAAGCGGAAACCGCGAACGACAAAGCGCACTCGCGAGGTCGCCGCTTCATCGAGCAGTCGCTCCAGTCGTTGGTTCGTCAACCTGCAACATTTGATCCGCCTTGATATTTTTCAGCGTTTGTAGAATGCCACTGGGCCAGCGAATTTCAATGGTCTGGGCGACGGCTTCAGCGCCTAAACCGAAATGCACTCGTTTATCGCTGGAAGAAAGATAGCTGCCCGTCGTGGTCACGGTGGCGAATTGCGAGCCAATCGCGGTGCTGAGTTTGACTTCGGCTCCGATGCCGTCGCGATTGCTTTTGTGACCAACAAGGTTGAGGGTCAGCCAGTGGTTCGAAGTGGGCGTTTCGTTGTGCAAAATGTAGGCGGTACCATCGTTGGTGGTGACCACCGCATCGATGCGGCCATCGTTGTCAATGTCTCCAATGGCCAAGCCGCGGCCGACCCATGCTTCCTGGAACGGTTTGCCGGAATCGGCGGAGACATCTACGAAACCCCGTCCAGTATTACGCGCCAGAAGCGGCGGTTCACGATACCGGAGATTTGGGTAATTGAGTTGAATGGTGTCGATGTCGTGTCCCTGAGCGACGAAGAGATCTTTCCATCCATCATTGTCGTAGTCCAAAAAACGGATGCCCCACCCAGAGTGCGGCATAGAAATGTGTGCCAAGCCGGACGAAAAGCTTGAGTAGTTGAAGTTGCCGTCACGGTTGTTTTGGTAGAGTGCGTAGCGCTGGTTGGCAAGGTCAGTGATAACAAGGTCGGGCCAGCCGTCATTGTTGAAGTCGGCGAAGTCCACACCCATGCCGGCGTACGAGCGGCCGTCTCCGTCAACCGCCACCGATGAGAATAGACCCACCTCCTCGAATTTGCCGCCGCCGACATTGTGGTAAAGAAACTCGGACATGGAGTCGTTGGCAAGAAAGACATCGATCTTTCCGTCCCGATCGTAATCGGCGATGGCGATTCCTAGTCCTTTGCCGGGCTTATCCATGCCAATCTTCTTCGAGATCTCCGTGAAATGTCCGTTCCCATCGTTGTGAAAAACCAAAGGCGCAACGGGACGGAAAGTGTCGGGATGGCAATAGGCCCGGTAGCCTTCACGGTGCTCACCGCAGAAAATATCATCGAAGTCCCACTCCACGTACCTCAGCACAACCAGATCGAGCAGACCGTCGCCATCAAGGTCAACCCACGCAGCGCTGGTAGACCAACCGCTGGCCGCGACACCGGCCTTGTCAGTGACATCGGTGAAGGTGCCGTCGCCATTATTGTGATAAAGCTTGTTCCCGCCGTAAGCGGTGACGTAGAGATCCTCGAACCCGTCATTATCGTAGTCGCCGACGGCCACACCCATGCCGTAGCCTGCGCCTTGCAAGCCCGATTTTTCCGTAACGTCCTCGAAAGTGCCATCAGGTTTCTGATGGAAAAGCCGATTCCAGTATTGAGGGCCAGTTTTCTGTGGGATTGTCCCTTTCGGAGTCGGGTCGCTAAGTGGGGCGCCGTTCACCAAAAAAATGTCGAGCCGGCCGTCATTGTCGTAGTCAAAGAGGGCCACACCCGAACCCATGGTCTCGATCAGATATTTCTTGGAAGTATGCGATGCGATGTGGCGGAAGTTCACGCCAAGCGCGGAAGTAACGTCGGTGAATTTTCCCGGGACAGTTTTTGCTGGCTCGGGTACATTCGGAGGCTTCTGAAATGCGAGTAGAGCGAGGAGAATGCCGAGTAAGGGAACGCCGAAGAATGAACGCATGAATTTTCGAAGGAGCTACGTGGGCCCCCGAAGGACCGATTCCAACAAATCGCCCAACTGCTGCCCAGTAAATTCGTTGCCTTCCAGGTTGGCGACCATATAACCGCGACGGTCAAGAATCACGGTGTGCAGGGCGTGGGTGATCAACCCCTCGTCTTGCCAAAAACTCATCCCAAATTCCAGAGTGACCTTTTGAATTTCCTGAAGCGGCCCGGTTAGAAAGTACCATCCCTTCGTATCGGCGGCTTTCCAATTTCCCGCATAGTGGGACAAAACTTCGGGCTGATCGTGTTCTGGATCAAATGTAATGCTCAGCAGCACCAAATCGCGCCCCATGCGATCCGTAAAGCGTCGTTGCACAATCGAAAAATTATTTGAGAGACGGAAACAAAAATTGGGCAGCGGGCAATGGGAGTACAGGAACGTAATGGCCACAACCTTGCCCGCGAATTGTGAGAGCTTTATGGGCTCGTGCTTCTGGCTAATCAAGGAGAAGTCCGGCACGCGTTGCCCAACACTCAATGGCTTTGTTTCGCGCGATGTCGAATCTACGAGGCTGCTGACAAGGTTCAATTGGCGAGCCGCCATCGGTTCCTGATCGGTAGATTGAAACTGGTGAACGCGAATAGATTCCGCATACGCCGAATCATCGCTAACCGCCAGGATGAAGTCAATCATCGTGCCCGCAGCGAGCTCTACAATCTCCTTGGGATCGCGGACTGACAAATCCATGACCATCGCTGGCATGTACTCTGGAATCTCGCGGCACGAAACTTGAATCGAATGAGCAACGCGGTTAACGCGAAGCACAATACCCGATGCGGGATAGCGCTGGGCAGCGCGACAGTCACAAGCGAGAAGGAAGAGTATCGTCGCGACTGAGATTCTCCAGCCGATTTGCGTTGTGCGCATCATTTCTTGCCAGCGCCCGTGGAAACTCGCCTCACTGCTGCGGCTCCCGGCCAATTTCATGTTCCGAATCCGCTCTGACGCCGCCCAGGCGAAACGACCTTCGTTCCAGCGTAGTGTAATTCTTCGCGAACTCCTTGACCTCAATAAATTGATCGACCGCTACGCTGGTAAAATTCTGCCGGGTATTGCTGGCGGGCCACCATATTTCAAGATCGGTGATTCTAGCGGACTTGCCCAGGCCAATGTGCTGTTGAAGCGGCGAGGCGCCGAAGGAGCCCCCGCTTCCGACAGTGCGAAAAATGGGACGAGGGGCATGTCCCTCATTTTCCACAGTGACTTTTATTCGCGCACCTATGGCCGACCGGTTGGTCTTCACACCCACAAGTTTGACGCTGAGCCAGTCATTTTTGTTGCCGGGGTTCTCGAATACGCGGAAAGCGTGCGCGTCTCCAGGCGTGGCTCCGCCAATGGAAACCAGCAGGTCTTCGCTTCCATTATTGCCGAGATCGGCGAAAGCAACTCCATGGCCTTTGTGCAGGTCTCCGGTACCGGATGGCGCAGTTATGTCCACGAAAGATTTTCCCTGATCATTGCGAAGTAGCATTTTAGGGATGAGCGCGCCGTATTCCGGACCGCCGGTGGCCAGAAAAATGTCAAGAAATCCGTCGTTGTCCACGTCGCCGAAATTCGCGCCCATGGGTACATTGATTTTGTCGAGGCCAACCTCCGCCGTCACGTCCTTAAACGTTCCATTCCTCATATTCTTGTAGAGCTTGAATGTTTCGGCACTGTGGGGCAGCCCGAGATAGCTGCGCAGCGCCTCATCAACGGAAAAAAAGTACGAGGTCACGAATATGTCGGGCCAGCCGTCGTTGTCGTAGTCGAAAAACCAAGTCGCAAAACTCTGCGACTGGGGCTGATGTACGCCAGCTTTCTCCGAGACTTCGGTGAAAGTGCGGTCGCGATTGTTGTGATAGAGAAAATTGCCGCCGTACAGGTTCGAAACGTAAAAATCGACGTAGCCATCGTTATCATAGTCGGCAGCCACTACGCCCTTGGTAAAAGCAATCTTGTCGACACCCGCGGCGTGTGAAATGTCCTCGAAAGTACCGTCGCGTTTGTTCAAAAAAAGCTGACTGGGTCCGCTTTCATTACCGACGAAGAGGTCGAGATAGCCGTCATTATCAATGTCGGCCCAGACGGCGGTCTGGGTGCGTGTCGCAGGCTCTGCAAGGCCTGCCTGTTTTGTGACGTCGGTGAAAGTTCCGTCGCAGTTGTTCCGCAACAACGACTTGCGAACTGGAAACTCCCATGCGCCGCGCAGAACCAGAATGTCCGTACAGCCGTCGTTGTTGTAGTCGGCCTGGATGATGTTCAGTCCCCCTAGCTGGTCGCTGAGTCCGGCCTGCGCTGCCCGATCTGTAAAGGTCCCGTCGCCATTGCTTCGGAAATAATGCATCGGTGCGCAGACGTCGTAGCTTGAAGTCACCACATCGAGCAGTCCCCGGTTTTCGAAGTCATCCACGATCACACCGTTTGCCATTGAGACAAAGTCCAGACCCGCCGCCGGAGCTACATCAACAAATCGGCCGATGCTTTGCGTTGCTTCGAAATTGGTGGGGGGAATCAGATACTCCGCAGGTACAGCGGATGGATATTTTCCGAGCGTCATGTACGCCAGGTTTAGCAGCCACTTTACCTGAAGGCGATCGTTGCCTTCGGGCTTTTGCGCGAGATATTTCAGGAAAAACTGAATCGCTTTTTCAGAATCCGTAGTGATGCGATAAGGCTCGGCATTGCGCGGCGGGAATAAGCACCGCTCACCCGGGCGGCGAAAAATATCGTTCTCCATTTCCGATTTATGCAGGTAGGCAACGCCGAGGACGTCGGTTAGTTGCGGAACGCCGGCTGGCAGCTCAGCCTGTGCAATCTTGTAAGCGGCTTCCCACTGCTCAATCGCCTTATCCATATGGCCCTGGTACGCTTGGAGTTGAGCGAGAGCGTAGCGCGATTGGATCACGTTGAAAGCGGTCATTGTTTCCAATTGGCCGTGATTCCCCGGCGCAAAGAGTTCTTCAAGGCGCGCAATTCCTTGCGCCAGCGATTGTTTTCGGGCGTTGCAGATAGCTGCCAAATCCTGCTGCCAGTTGGCGGGCTTTGGAAATTTCTGGAACAGCATGTCTGCTATGACCTGGCCAGCCACATCCGCCGGATAGCGAATCGCGCTTTTTCCGGCAAGCGGTGAATCCCTGCTTTGGCCCGGTCCCATTCCCTGACCTTCTGACGGCTGACCCCCGGATAGCACTTTTAGAATCACGTAGCCCGACGGCACTGCGATTGCTTCGGTGATCCGCCCCGGCGCGATTCCTTTCAGGGCGTCCCGTAGTTCTGGACGCAACGTCGAAAGGTCAATTAAACCGAGGTTTCCCCCCGACGTTGCGCTCGGGTCAATCGATTCCCTTTTTGCGACGGTCGCGAAGTCGTCGCCATTCAACAATCGCTCACGAATCTGGCGCGCTTTGTCCGAGGAATCGACGACGATCACCTGCAGGTTGAGCTGTTCAGAGGGCCGCTCTTGCGGTTGAGAAGTAATTTGAGGAGAAATACTGAGACAAACAATGAGTGCAACTGAGAAAAAAAGTAGAACGCGCCGAAAACTCGAAGAGCGCAACATCTGTTGAGGTGCGTAAAACGGCATTGCGTACCCTAATGAAAACTCAGATTGCTCGCGGATTTTATCAGGAGCTGCGAACACGCACAATCAACAACAGCCGAACATGCCCAGCCAAGATTGTGTTCGATAAGAAGTATGAGTTTTGCATCTAACCGGCCCGGATTTTCTGTAAAGCCTGCAGCGCGAAAAGCCAGGGCTGCCGTGGCTCGCAAACGCCTCCGTAACTGTTTTCCCCTCGGATTATCACCAGTTCCGCGACTTGCATGGGCACACTCGGGTGCGCGTAGGCTCGGGTTAAGCGGGCATCTGCCGTAGATTGGCTTTGTTCGCTCGGTGATTCTAGAGCGGGATGTTGCCGTGTTTTTTGCGGGGGTTGGTGTCGCGCTTATTTTCCAAGGAGCGCAGCGCAGTGATAATGCAGGAGCGGGTTTCGGCGGGTTCGATGACCGCATCGATGTAGCCGCGTTCGGCGGCGATGAAGGGGTTGGCGAAGCGTTCGCGGAATTCGGCAATTTTTTCCTGGCGGAGTTTTTCGCGTTCGGATTCGGGAGCTTTGTCGAGCTCGCGCTTGTAGACAATGTTGACGGCGCCTTCAGGACCCATGACAGCGATTTCCGCCATAGGCCAGGCGAAATTCGCGTCGGTGCGAATGTGCTTTGAGGCCATGACGCAGTAGGCGCCGCCGTAAGCTTTGCGGGTGATGATGGTGATTTTGGGAACGGTGGCCTCGGCGAAGGCGTACAAAAGTTTTGCGCCGTGACGAATAATGCCGCCGAATTCCTGCTGGGTACCGGGTAGAAATCCCGGGACATCCTCGAAAGTGATCAGCGGAATGTTGAACGCGTCACAGAAGCGAACGAAGCGCGCACCTTTCACCGAAGCGTTGATGTCCAGCACGCCGGCAAGAAAAGCCGGCTGGTTGGCGACGATACCGATTGGACGGCCATCCATACGCGCGAACCCGACTACCAGATTTTTTGCGAAGTGTTCGTGGACTTCGAAGAAGTAGCCGTCGTCGACGACCGAATGAATGGCGTCCTTGATGTCGTAAGGCTTTTGCGGTTCTTCGGGAACCAGCGAATTGAGCGCAGGATCGCGGCGAGCGGCCGGATCGCTGGTGGCACGGCGCGGCGGATCGTCGAGATTGTTCGATGGGAGAAAACCGAGCAGCTCGCGAATCATGGCGCAGCCGTCGGCGTCATCGCGGGAAATAAAATGTGCGACGCCGCTTTTTTCGTTGTGAGTCATGGCGCCGCCAAGCTCCTGCTTGGTGACCTCCTCGTGGGTAACGGTCTTGATGACGTCGGGACCGGTGACGAACATGTAGGAAGTTTCGCGGGTCATGAAAATAAAATCGGTGATGGCGGGCGAATAGACGGCACCACCGGCGCACGGGCCCATGATGGCGCTGATCTGCGGGATGACGCCGCTGGCAAGAGTGTTGCGCAGAAAAATTTCCGCGTAACCGGCAAGCGACATCACGCCTTCCTGAATGCGCGCTCCTCCGGAATCGTTGAGGCCCACAACCGGAGCGCCGTTGCGCATGGCCAGATCCATGATTTTGCAGATTTTTTGTGCGTTGGATTCGGACAGTGACCCGCCGAAGACCGTGAAGTCCTGCGCGAAGACGTACACCAGCCTGCCATCGACGCGGCCGAATCCAGTGACGAATCCGTCGCCAGCGGGTCGTTGCGACTCCATTCCAAAATCGGTGCAATGGTGGCGGACAAATTTGTCGAGCTCTTCGAACGAACCTTCATCAAGCAGCAAATTGATGCGTTCGCGCGCGGTAAGTTTGCCCGCTTTATGCTCGCGTTCGCGGCGCTCGGGGCCGCCGCCAGCCTCGGCTTCCTCACTGCGGCGGAGCAACTCTTCGAGCCGTCCCTGCTGCAGATTCGCCGCAGCTGCAAGTGATTTTTTTTCAGGCACGCGGCTCTCCGGTGGTTGGCGATTCTTCTACATGGAAAATGCGAACTGCGAGATGGGTGGCAACCCACACTGTACCGAGGAGCAGAACGATGCCGAGGACAACTTCAGCAGCAAGAGCGAGCGCACGTTGCAACGGAGAAGCAATCGCGGTGACGCGAAGTGTAGCGTCAACCAGCACATACATCGCGGCCAGAGTCAGTGCGATGGTGAGCAGGGTGGTAACGATGGATGCGAAAAGTCGTTTCATGAAAAAAACCGCGAAGTTAAGCCGAGCGCCACGGGAAAGAGTTTAGCGCAAACCAGACCAATCGTCGGCGACCAGAATGGAGTCAACCGGGTTCGAAGGGTCGTACTTGATGCTGGCGGGCTGACCAGCAACCAGCCGTTCCAGGCGCACCTGGCTCTCGAGACCTGTAATATCTTGCGCGGTGTGATAGGTTACGCCGGAAATGGCGTAGCTATAAGAGACCAGCTGACGGGGACGATTCACGGAAAGGGGCTGCGGCTTGCTGCCAAAAAATCCACGCTCGGCGGGGCGAGGTTCGGCCGGATGCTCGGCCAGTTCGACTACCTGCCCTTCCGCGATGCGCCCGATCTGATTGAGATGAAGGCGGCGGCGGCGTTCGGCCTCTTCGGGGTCTACGGCCGGGCGGAAGAATGCGTAAGCGATCATCGCAATGGCGGCCAGCGCTGCGCCGGCGACCGCGGCGAGAGTTTTCCAATCAGCAGGCAAGTTCTTCAACGTTCAGCCCCTCAGGGACATTTCATCGGGGAAGGGTCGCTGGCCGCACGAACCAATCTTCACGAACTTTGTGCGGCGTGGAGCGACGACCCCGAGTGCAACTATTTTAACCAATCCCGCGGACGGAATTGAAACTACGGTTTGGCAGGTTGCACCGGATTGCGCAACACGCCAATGCCGGCGATATGGACTTCCACCACGTCGTTGCCGACCAGCGGACCGACTCCGGAAGGCGTCCCAGTGGCGATGAGGTCGCCGGGTTCGAGAGTCATCATGCGAGAAATCCAGCGCACCAAGAATGCCGGAGGAAAAACCATCTGCGAGGTATTTCCAGACTGCCGAGTCTGACCATTGACTAGGCCCTCGACCAACAGATCGTCGGGAGACACGTCCGTTTCAATGTGCGGGCCGACCGGGCAGAATGTATCGAAGCCCTTGGCGCGCGTGAATTGCACGTCGGTCTTCTGCAGATCGCGCGCGGTGACGTCGTTGACGCAGGTATAACCGAGGACGTAACTGAGCGCATCATCATCATCGGTGAGGTGCGAACACCGGCGCCCGATGACCAGGCCGAGCTCGGCCTCGTGTTCAACACGCTCTGAATATTTCGGCAGTACGATCGCTTCTGACGGGCCGATGATCGAAGTAGACGGCTTAAGAAAAATCAGCGGCTCCTTGGGAACGTCGTTGCCGAGTTCCGCTGCGTGCGCTGAGTAGTTGCGGCCGACACAAACAATTTTTCGTGGCTCGACCGGGGCCAGCAATTTCACGGCGGCCAGCGGCGCCGAGTGCTGGGTTTGAATCCATTCCGTCCACGGCGGAGCGGAAATTTGCTGAATATGGTCGCCGTCGAGAATGCCGTAAAACGAAGCAGCGACATCAACAGAAAAGGCAGCGCTGGAAATATACCGGCAGAATTTCATCGGCAGACAGTGTATCAGTTCGAAGGGGTGCGAGTGGTGCGGCGGTGCGTTTTTCGGACATTCCAGATAAACGCTCCGAGCCACGCGACGGTCGCGGCGATCAGGTAAAAAAGAAAACCGAACATCATCACCTGAGTGGGTGTGCGGATGGTAGCCAACATCAAAAAGTACAAACACAGCAGCCGATAAACGAAACTTAGAATGGCCCAACCGACCAGGCCGCTCATCAGCAGCGAGCGAGGCGCGCTCATGTAACGGATCACCGGAACCAGCGCAAAGAGTCCGAACAACGTGGAAGCGATCATGTTGCGTTCGCGGTCAAAAACATCCAAAAAAGGCAGACGGTTGGCAACTAGCACCCAAGCGATGAGCGTGACGGAGAGAGCGGTTCCAATGTAGACGCCCACGCGGAACGCGGACCTTGCTACCACCGCGAGGCGTTGCGTTTCGGTTTTCAGTTCATCGACCAGCTTGGGCACTGCATTTCACCTTGGCCGCGGGCGAGGTAATTTCGGGTAGCTTTCTTGCGCTCTCTTCTGTGACGCAACTCTTTCAGGGCAAGGGCTTGGTTAAGTCGGCCAGCGCTGCTTCTGAAGGCTCGCTCTCATTTCCTGCTCGGTCCACGGCGGTCACCGTGTACCAGTATTGAAGCGTGGGCTGAACGGAGATATCACGATATGCGGGCGAGAGCAACAGCTCCACATTCAAGAGCTTCCCACGCTCTCCTTGCCTCTCACTACGATAGACGCGGTAACCGGCTAAATCGTTTTCCAGATTGATAGACCAGGACAGTTCCACGGAAATTGCGCTGTCGGCGGCGGGAATTTCCGCGGCGACGACATTCTGCGGCGGCGCAGGCGGAAAAGTATCGCGCGGAGTGATGATCGCCGGAGCGGAGTCATCGGACTCGATGGAATTGCCGTCGGCGACGACGACGCTGCGGACCTGGTAGACGTAAATCTTACCGAACTCGAAGAGCGTGTCGCTGTAGGCGTTGGTTTGCGTCGGGGCCAGAAGAATCGGCGGGGATTTCCATTTGGCTTGTGCGAGATCGCCAGAAGCCGGAGCCGCTGAAGCTGGATCGAGTTCGCCGCGATAGACGTGATATTCGCCCAACGTTTCGTTGGCGTTCGGAGCGATGCTTGGCGCGATCCATGAGAGTTCGATGGCAGATTGCGTTACGCGAACTTCGATTGCGGCGATTTTGTCGGCAACAGGAAAAACTTTCGCGAGAACCGTGTTCGAATCTGCGGAGGCTTTTTTCCTGGAGGCGCGGCTTCGCACCCGATAGGCATAAACTGCGCCGGGATTGGCGCGCAAATCATCGGGAGGAAGCGGATCGGTGAACTGAATCTTTCCCTGCGAGGAATAAGATTCGGTGAGCGCGCCGGGAATGGTGTAGACCAGTTTGAACGACTTGTCGTCAGCCGAACCGTTTGATTTTAACGAGCCGCGAAAGATTTCGATTGCGGGACGTTCGGCGAGCCGGTCGCCAGCGACCGTTCGTGCAGGCGGAGTAAAAACGAGCTGAACGCCGCTCCCCTGCTGGTGCGCGGCAAGATCGCTGACCGGCGTTGGCACCGGAGGAGAAGGCGCTGTGGGTTCACCGGGAGCGCCGCATCCGGCGAGCAGCACAAAACCGAGAATCGCAAACGAGAGCGCAACACATTGTGAGCGAGAAGAGTTGGCTGAGCGGCCATTCACCGAAATCGTGGCTCCCGTTTTTCGAGTTTCGTATTTCGAGTGTCGAATTTCGGATTCTACAAAATGTAGCGGCTCAAGTCCTGATTCTTGACGATGTCCGCGAGCTGCTTGTTGACGTATGCGGCATCAACTTTAACGGCTTTTTTCTTCAGATCCGGCGCTTCGAACGAAAGTTCATCGAGAACCTTTTCCATAATGGTGTGCAGTCGGCGCGCGCCAATATTTTCGGTTTGTTCGTTCACCGTGGTGGCGAATTTGGCGATAGCTTCCACCGCGTCGTCGGTGATGTTGAGCTTGATGCCTTCGGTCTCGAGCAGCGCGATGTATTGCTTGATCAGCGCGTTCTTGGGCTCGGTCAGAATGCGAACGAAGTCCTCTTCCTTGAGCGATTGCAGCTCGACGCGAATCGGCAGGCGGCCTTGCAGCTCAGGAATCAGGTCCGAGGGCTTGGTGACGTGGAAGGCGCCGGCGGCCACGAACAAAATGTGGTCGGTGCGAATCATGCCGTAGCGGGTGTTTACGGTGGTGCCTTCGATGATCGGAAGAATATCGCGTTGCACGCCTTCGCGGCTGACATCGGGGCCATGGCCGGACTCGCGCCCGGCGACTTTGTCGATTTCGTCGATGAAAATAATGCCCATCTGCTCCGCGCGCTCGACCGCAATTCGCGTGACTTGATCCATGTCCAGCAGCTTGCCTTCTTCTTCCTGGATCAGATATTCGAAGGCTTCGGCCACGGTCATTTTGCGTTTCTTCTTTTGCTGGCCGAACATCCCGCTCAGCATCTCCTTGAAGTTGACGTCCATTTCCTCGACGCCCTGATTGGAGATGACTTCGAACGACGGCATCATGCGCTCGCGAACTTCGATGTCCACCATGCGCGCATCGAGCTTTCCTTCACGCAACTGCGCGCGCAACTTTTCACGGCTGCGCTGATTCATTTCGCGCTGCGCGGCGGCATCGCTTTCAAGAGTGCCGGGGCCCGGCGGAGGTGGCGGCGGCAGCAGAACATCCAGCACGCGTTCTTCGGCGGATTGCTCGGCGCGCTCGGCAACTTCGTCCAATTTTTCTTCGCGCACCATGTCGATGGACATCTCGACCAAATCGCGCACCATGGATTCGACGTCACGGCCGACGTACCCGACCTCGGTGTACTTGGAAGCTTCGACTTTGACGAACGGGCATCCCGCCAGGCGCGCCAGGCGCCGCGCGATTTCGGTTTTGCCGACGCCGGTTGGCCCAATCATCAAAATATTTTTCGGCAAAATATCTTCGGCAATCTCAGGAGGAAGTTTCTGTCGGCGCACGCGATTGCGCAAAGCGACGGCCACTGCGCGTTTGGCCGCATTCTGGCCGACGATATATTTGTCCAGCTCGGCCACGATTTCCCGCGGCGTCATGTCATCCAGCGCCGGAAGAAATTCTTCGCCTTCCACGGGAACCGCGCCGTTCGCGCCGCCGGGCATCAAGATCAGTTCTTTATCGGACTTGCTTGGCATAGGTAAGTTTTCAGTAACCAGTCTTCAGTAATCAGCCAAGGCATTCAGTAAGGGAATCCGTTCTTACTGACTACCGAAAACTGATTACTGACGCCTTCGTTTATCCCAATTCCTCAACGGTAAAATTTCCGTTGGTATAAATGCAAATCTCGCTGGCGATACGCATCGCTTCCATGGCCAGATCCTTGGCTCCCAACTTTGAGTGTTTCATCAGCGCCCGTGCAGCCGCAAGTGCATAAGAGCCGCCGGAGCCAATCGCCACGATGCCGTCGTCCGGCTCAATCACATCGCCGTTGCCGGACAAAATGAACGTGCCCTTGGTATCCGCCACAATCAGCAAAGCTTCCAGGTGGCGCAGCGCGCGGTCTTTGCGCCAGTCCTTCGCCAGTTCTACCGCCGCTTTTTGTAAATTGCCGGAAAATTCTTGCAGCTTGCCCTCGAAGCGTTCGAACAAAGAAATGGCATCCGCGGTCGAGCCGGCAAATCCGGCAATCACTTTGTCCTGATACAAGCGCCGCGTTTTTTTCGCGGTGTGCTTCATCACGTGATCGCCCATGGTCACCTGGCCGTCGGCGATCAGCACCACTTTGGCGTCTTTGCGCACGCACAAAACCGTAGTGCCATGAATTGCGCCGTGCGTCGCGCCGGCGCCCTGCGCGCTATTATGGCTGTTTGGCATTCCTCCATTATACGCGCTGGCATATGCAGGTCGCAAAAGCTGCTAAATTCGGGCGTTTTTTATGGCCAGCATTGCGCGCTGGGACGCCACAGGCCACGCCGATTTATACCGTTTGCGCCAGAAATAATTTCGATCCTTTAAGTTACTTCTTCGCCGCCAACACTGCTGCATTTCGGTGAGCAATAGCCTCGATCGAAATCATTGGATTCACGCCGGACGCACTGGGGAACGACGAGCCATCCATCACATATAAGTTTTTCACTTCCCACGTTTCCCCGTCGGGACTCGTCGCGGAAACACTCGGTGAATCACCCAGCCGCGCGGTGCCCATGATGTGAAACGAAAACAGCGCCAGTTGCGCACTGCCCCACCCCGACGCATCCATATCCTTAACAAAAGTTTCTATCGATCCGTTTTTGCCCGGTTCATAACTACAAAGCTTCGCGTGCGGCGAATAAATTCGCTTGGCGCCGGCGCTTTCCAGAATCTCCGCGGCGCCACGAAACCCGCGCTGCATATGTCTGCGATCGAAATCGGAAAGCTCGTAGCTCGATACCGGATGCCCTTCGCGGTCAATCACCACGCGGCCCGCGCCACGATCGCGCAATAACACACCGATCGCTGAAGTGTGACTGAGTTGTCCCATTCGCGCGCGGAAATCCTCAGGCTCGCGCCAGGGCATCACCGCCATCGCAATCACCGGCTGCAGCGAAGTGGTCTCATACTTCACGCCGTAATTTCCCGTCAGATGGCGATGCTCATCCGAATAAATCGCCTGCATGGTGCCTTCCCACGGGCGAATCTCTTCGTCAAAAACTCCACTGATGTTTGAAACCGGATGCAGATGCAAGTGCCGGCCAATATGCTCATTCTCAAGTTCGGAGCGCAGCAGCAGCGCCGCGGTATGAATCGCGCCGCACGCCGCGACCACCTGCTTGCATTTGACAACGATGCGATGGCCTTTTTTCGACCTCGCATCCACTCCGCACGCCACTCCACGTTGCACCCGCACTTTTTCCGCGTACGTCTCCGCCAAAATCTTTGCGCCGTGCTTCTGCGCGTCGGCCAGCCAGGTCTTCGCCGTGGACTGTTTCGCGCCAATCGCGCAGCCGAATCCGCAGTACCCGCAAACTTTCCCCTGATCGCAGGCAATCACATTGCGCGGCATCGCATCCACATGCCAGCCCAGCCGCTTCAATCCGCATTGCAGCACTTGTTCGCGCTTCGAAACGCGATTGTGATTCGTATTTACCGAAATCCTCTCGCACACCGCGTCCAGGCTCTTGCTAAATTCTTGCCCGCGAATCCATTCGACACCTTCGTCCGCCCACTCCTCGCGAATTTCATCCGGCGTTCGAAACGAGGTGCAGTAATTCACCACGGTGCCGCCGCCGACACACTCTCCCGCCAGAAATCCCACGCTGTGGTCGCGCGTCGAAGCGAATCCACACTCGGCGTACAGCCGTTGATGGCCCGCCAATTGCCCGCCGTCAAAATCCGCATCGTCAAAATATCCGCCGGCTTCCAGCACGATCACTTCTTTTCCGGCCGCGGCCAGCACTGCCGCCGCAACTCCTCCTCCCGCGCCCGACCCGACCACACACACATCGCAGCTCAGCGTCATTTCCTTGTCCGGCACGATGACCTTCAGCTTCTTCGGCTCCGCCGGCCGCTGCACTCCGAGCGGTCCCGGATATCCAAGTTTTTTCCAAACCGCATTCACCTCACCTGCCGCGCCCGGCAGCATCACATACAAGAATCCCACCGCCTTGCGCAACGCCTGAAACGCCGCCCGCCGCATGGTCACCCGGCTGTCGGCCCACGACAGCATCACTTTGTATTTGTCTTCCGCGGCAAGATCCGAAAACCTCGACCAGTGCCCGGCTTCGATGAACGAATGAAGATAGGTGTCCCAGAGATCCAGCAGATTCACAAATTCCCAGCGGTAAGTGGTACGTGGATTGTAATCAAGCGCCGCTGCGAGGGCATCCGGAACGCCGCACTCCACCGCCGAAGGCCATCCCGGCGCAGCGGGCAGAAACGTGTCGCAAATCGAGCACAGCGCTCGATACTGGCGGGGCGTCAGTTCCATGTTTCGCAGCTAGCCTACCAGCTACCGCGCCAATCATGAAACATTCGGTGAACAGAAATACAGATGCCCGCAGGCTCGCCGCGTGTGCGATGGTTACCCGTTTCTTCGTCTATTCAGCGGTCTTGCTTCTCTTATTTTCCGTCGTGGTCCGGCTCCGCGCCAATCGCCGACGCGGTCTGTTTTGCCTGCGCTGCCGCACTGATCGTCACCGTGTCTTGCGGAAGCAAATTCTTTTGTGGCGCCTGTTTTTGTGCTGCCTGCGCCTTCGAAAGCGCTTCGGTTTGCGCGGCCTGCTGGGTATTTTGAACAGCTTGAACGCTCATGGACATACCTCAATCACTCTATCGGCAAGATAGCCCGCGACCTTTAGGCAGAGAAGATTAGATTCTTCTCATTTTGCCCCTGCCGCTATCCCTTTCCTCACCAACCATTCACTGAGCGCCGTTGATATATACTCACCCAGCTTCGACCATTTCGTCACAACCGCGCCGGAGGATTTCCATGCGCAACTTCGCCAGTCACTTCGTTCCGGGACTCCTGCTCTTTACTGTATTGTCTGGTCGGGCGTTCGCGCAGCAAGCTCCCTGCGACGGGCAGCAATCAGACAGCAGCAAGATTGCTTCCGACGGAACCGCATACGTAACGCGCATTGTGCCAGTGCCCACGACGATCAGCACCGAAGCACAAAAAATCTTGGCGCGCGTGGAGTCAGACGCTGCCGTTCCGCAAACTCTCGAGCAGCGTCGCACCGGCACCGACAAGTGGCAGGCCGGCGCGGGTGAAGCTTCGAAAAAAATCTATCCGGTGAACCTTGCGACGGACACGATTGCGGGCGTTCCCGTCCGCATCGTCACTCCGCTCAGCATCCCGTCCGAAAAACGTGACCGCGTGCTCATCAATCTGCACGGCGGCGGCTTCAATTCCGATTCCGGGTCGCTAACCGAGTCCATCCCCATCGCCAATCTCACCGGGACGAAAGTCATCGCTGTGCTCTACCGCCTCGCGCCCGAACACCCATTTCCCGCCGGACTTGACGACGCGATCGCCGTTTATAAAGAACTGCTGAAAACTTACCAGCCGAATCACATCGGAATTTATGGAACCTCCGCCGGCGCGATTCTCACCGCGGAAGTTACCGCCAAGCTAAAGCAATTGAAGCTGCCGCTCCCCGGCGCTACAGGAGTCTTCTCCGGACTCGGCGATTTCAGCCAGGTTGGTGACTCCATCGCACTTTTCGCCTTGAACGGATTTTCCGGCCACTTGGACCCGCCACCAGCCGGCCCGCGCTCCAGTGAATACTTCTCTGCATCAACCGACCCCAAGGATCCGGTCCTCTCCCCGCTCTACGCCGACCATACCGGCTTCCCGCCAACTCTTTTCATCACCAGCGGCCGCGACTTATTGCTAAGCGGCACCACCATCCTTCACCGCGCCTACCTCCGCGACGGCGTGGATGCCCAACTGGTGGTCTTCGAAGCGTTGCCGCACGCCTTCTGGAACAACCCCGCGTTGCCGGAATCCAAGGAAGCCGATCACCTCATGGCCAACTTCCTGGACCAGCATCTCGGCAATTAATCGGTTTTAGCTCGTGGACGCGCGCGAAATCGCAGCAGCGGTAATTTTTCCCGTTGTGTGGTTGATATATACTCACGGCACTCAAATATTTTGCGCGAATTGTTTTCAGAGAGGGAGCGGCATGGTGAGATGGTGTCGGGTAACCGGTTTGTCGTTGTGCATGGCAATGGCGTGCGCCACCGGGATCACCGCGCAACAAAGTGCCTCGCCCCAAACTCCGAGTCAGTATGACCCGAAACTATTTCAGGAACTACGCTGGCGCTCCATCGGCCCGCCTCGCGCCGGACGCGTCGTCGCGGTAGCCGGAGTGCCCGGCCAGCCCGAAACCTACTATTTCGGCGCCGTCGGTGGCGGCGTCTGGAAAACCAATGACGCTGGCCGCACCTGGAATCCCATTTTTGACTCCCAGCCCGTTGCTTCCATCGGCGCCATCGCCGTAGCACCTTCCAATCCCGAAATCATTTACGTCGGCTCCGGCGAAGCCGACTTGCGCTCCTCCATCTCCACCGGCAACGGAATGTACAAATCCACCGACGGCGGAAAATCTTGGTCCCACATCGGTCTTGCCGATTCGCAGCACATTGGACGGATTATTGTCGATCCCAAGGATGCAAACCGAGTTTTCGTCGCGGCACTCGGCCATGCCTACGGACCAAACCCTGAGCGCGGCGTCTTTCGTTCGAACGACGGCGGAAAGACTTGGCAGCGCATTCTCTTCAAGGACGAAAACACCGGCGCCATCGACCTGGCGTTCGAACCAGGCAATCCGAAAACAATCTACGCCTCGCTCTTTCAAACTCGCCGCCCCCCGTGGAGCGTTTACGCCCCTTCGAAAGGACCGGGCAGCGGTTTGTACCGCTCGAATGACGGCGGCGATCACTGGGAGCAGCTCAGTGGTCACGGACTTCCCTCCGAAGGGCTCGGCCGCATCGGAATCGCCATTGCTCCCAGCAATCCACAACGTATTTATCTGATTGTGGACGCCAAAGACGGTGGTCTATACCGCTCCGATGACGGAGCGCAAACTTGGAAACGCGTTTCGAACGATCGCCGCACCTGGCAGCGCGGCTGGTATTTCGGTGAACTCAGCGTCGACCCCAAAAATCCCGATATCGTTTTCGTGCCCAACACCACCGCCTACAAATCAACCGACGGTGGCGCAACCTTCAACGCGTGGAAAGGCGCACCGGGCGGCGACGATTACCACGAACTCTGGATCGATCCCGACCAGCCGCAGCGCATGATCATGGGCTGCGATCAGGGCGCCATCGTCACCCGCAACGGCGGCGAAACCTGGAGCTCCTGGTTCAACCAATCCACTGCACAGCTTTATCACGTCGCCACCGACAATCGTTTCCCCTACTGGGTCTACGGCGCACAACAGGACAGCAACGCCATCGCCACGCCCAGCCGCGGCAAATTTCGCTCGTTAAATTTTCATGATTGGCGGCCTATCGAAGCCGGCAACGAAAATGGCTACATCGCTCCCGACCCGCTGAACCCGGGCGTACTTTTCGGCGCAACCGTCACTCGTCAGGATTTAGAAGACGACCAAATTCAGATGATGCCGCCGACGCTGGCGCAGTCCGGCCAATTTCGCCACACCTGGACCTTGCCGCTGGTATTTTCGCCCACCAACCCGCACATCCTCTATTTCGGTTCGCAAATGCTGTTTCGAACCGCCGACGGCGGCGGCTCCTGGCAGGAGATCAGCCCGGACCTCACCCGCGAAGATCCCGGCGTGCCCGCGAATCTCGATCCGGCCACCGCGAAAGACGCGCCCGAAGGCAAACGTCACGGCGTCGTCTACACCATCGCCCCATCTTCGGTTCGCGCCGGAGAAATCTGGACAGGCACCGACGATGGCCTGATCCATCTCACCCAAAACGAAGGAAAAAACTGGTCCGACGTCACTCCTCCGGATATTTCCGCGTGGAGTAAGATCACTCACATCGAAGCGTCACATTTCGACGCGGCCACCGCCTACGCCGCCGTAGACCGCCACAGGCTTGACGATTTGCATCCCTATCTCTATCGCACTCGGGATTTTGGCAAGACTTGGAAACTGGCCTCGCGCGGAATTCCAGACGGAAGTTTTCTAAACTGTGTTCGCGAAGATCCGGTTCGAAAGGCTCTGCTCTACGCTTGTACCGAAAAAGGCGTCTACGTTTCCTTCAACGACGGCGACGACTGGCAGCCGCTGCAATTGAACCTGCCAATCACTTCAGTTCGCGATCTCGTCGTTCACGAAGATGACCTGGTCATCGCCACCTTCGGCCGTTCGTTCTGGATTTTGGATGACGTCACACCGTTACGCCAGCTCGATTCGAACGCGGATCGAAGCGACGCTTGGCTTTTCGCTCCGCAAACCGCCATTCGCCTGCGCCCCGGCTACGATCAGGGCACTCCAGTCCCAACCGACGAAGCGTTGTCCGACAATCCGCCCGACGGCGCAGTCCTCGATTACTATCTGAAAGAAAAATCGGCAACGCCAGTCCAACTCGAAATCATTGACGCTGCCGGCAAATTAGTCCGCCGTTTCGCCAGCGACGACAAATTGCACAAAACCAATCCAAACTCCGTTGCACTCACCATGAACTGGGTCAACGACCCGTTGCCTCTTTCGAATGAACCCGGCATGCATCGCTTCGTATGGGATTTCCATCTCGCGCTTCCAGAACGCGCGTCGCAGTTGTACTTTTTCCCCTCCGGACCTTTGGCCACGCCCGGCAATTACTCCGTGAAACTCACCGCCAACGGCAAAAGCAGCACGCGACCTTTGATCGTGAAGATGGACCCGCGTTCGAAAGCCACTCCCGCCGCGCTGCAAGAACAGTTCGCGCTGGCCGCGAAACTCAGCGCAAAGCTCGCGGAAGTCACCGCCGCATGGCAGCAGTCCTTGGATCTACGCCAGGCAATCGCCGACTGCAAGAAAACGGCCGCCGGCAAACCGGAACTACTTGCCGCCCTGGATGCGCTCAATCAGAAAATGGAGGTCGCAGTCCGGCCGGACGCGGACGACGATATCGAAGTCTTCGGCCTCGCCCTTCCCGGCAACGACCGTATACCGCTTCCCAGAGTCGCAGCTTCCTTAACCGGCCTGCTGATCGTCGAGCAGAGCGCCGATACCGCGCCCTCTACCGACCTGATCACCGCGGCGGACAAATGGTACGCTGCAAGCGATGAATCACTCGCACGCTGGAAAAATGTGCTGTCCCAGGATCTCGCCGCGCTAAATTCCCAGCTGCAAAAAGCAAATTTGAAACCTTTGCCCGTAAAATGAACTGAAGGAGTCCGTCCATGCGCAAACAAAGTTCGGCACTCGTATCAGCCGCGTTGCTCGCCGCGCTTTTCTTTTTCTCGGCG
>Ga0210402_10001518_pt1 | contig 23931 bp, 20 predicted proteins | sample IncBWC7MmetaG_FD_161055 | JGI IMG/M metagenome (GOLD analysis project Ga0210402, IMG submission 161055) | Forest soil microbial communities from Barre Woods Harvard Forest LTER site, Petersham, Massachusetts, United States - Inc-BW-C-7-M | ecosystem: Environmental > Terrestrial > Soil >... | reverse complement strand
TGGCCGCACCCTCCACCGACAGTGGATCGATGCCGTCCTTCACCATCGACTCGAACGGGGAGCCAGCGAGGATCGATTGGCCGACCAGCCGATGACGCCAGCCCACGAGCCCTCCTTGCGCGTCGAGCGCGGCTTCGAGGACGTGGTGAAACGCGGGACGGTAGTATCCTGCCTTCGTGTCGTCCTCGCGCAGCCACACCAGCTTGACCGCTCGGTTGCCGGATGACCGGCCGGCGATTGCCTTGGCGATGCTCGCGGCCTCGAGCAGGTAATCCGAATCCGGGTTCGCGCGCCGGCCGAAGCTACCGCCCGCGTAGAGCATGTGGATCGTCACCTGCTCCGCCTTGAGCCCGAGCAACGCGGCCACCTTCATCTGATCGACGGTCTGGAACTGCTCGCCGTTCCAGATCTCGCAGCGGTCCTTGTCGAATCGCACAACGCAGTTCATCGGCTCCATCGCCGCATGCGCGAGGTAAGGAAAGTCGTACGCCGCGCGCAGCACGCGCGCGGAGTTCGCAAACGCGGCGTCGGGGTCGCCGTCCTTGCGCACGATCGCACCGCGCGATTTCGCGAGCTCGTGGTAGCGGGCGAAGATCTCTTCGCTGCCGAGCTTGAACGCCTTTGAGTCGTCCCACTCAACCTGCAGCGCATCGCGGCCCTTCTTCGCGCTCCAGGTGTCCTTCGCCAGCACCGCCACGCCGGTCGGAATCTGCACGACGTCGACCACGCCCTTGACGGCTGTGGCTTTCGTCGCATCGAAGGACTTCACCTTGCTGCCGAAACGAGGCGGATGTGCAACGACCGCGGTCAGCATTTCGGGCAGATGCACGTCCTGGGTAAACATCGCCTGGCCGTCGGTTTTGTCGGCCGAGTCCTTGCGCGGCGCGACCTTGCCGATGAGCTTGAAGTCCTTGGGATCCTTGAGTCGGACCTTAGCTGGCACCGGCTCGCGCGCCGCAGCCTTCGCGAGCTCGCCGAAGCTCGCCTTGCGCTTCGAGCGTGTATGCATCACGACACCGTTGCTTACACTGAGCTCGTCCGGAGATATCCTCCACTGCTTCGCTGCCGCGGCGATCAGCATGGCGCGCGCCGAGGCGCCGGCTTTGCGCAGCTGCTCCCACGAATTCGCGATCGCGGTGCTGCCTCCGGTACCCTGCGTCGGACCCCAGAACAAGTTGTTGTAGCGCCTGGCGTCGGCCGGTGCGCCTTCGACGCGCACTTGCGACCATGCCGCGTCCAGCTCCTCGGCCACGATCGTCGCAAGCCCCGTATAGGTGCCCTGACCCATTTCGACGTGCTTGGAGATGACGGTCACGGTGTTGTCGGCGGCGATGCGAACGAAGGCGTTCGGCTCGAATTGCACCTCGCCCACGACTTCGCCTCCGGCCCCCTTCCCCGGCAGCGCTTCGGCTGTGGCAAGTACACGCGGCAGGTAGATTGCGAGCGTCAGTCCCGCTGCGTCTTGAAGGAAGCGGCGGCGGCTGGCGTTTTCGATGCGGAAGGTGGTCATGTTGGCTCTCCTCACGCCAGCGCCTTCGCCGCCTCGTGGATTGCGGCGCGGATCCGCACGTAGGTTCCGCAGCGGCAGAGATTGCCGCTCATGGCGTCGTCGATGTCCGCGTCGGAGGGCTGCCGGTTCTTCTCGAGCAGCGCCACCGCGCTCATGATCTGGCCTGATTGGCAGTAGCCGCACTGCACGACGTCGAGCCGGCGCCAGGCGTCCTGCACGGCTTTCCCGACGCGCCCGCGGCCGACGCTTTCAATGGTGACGATCTTCTTGCCGGCGGCCGTGGACACTGGCGTGGTGCAGGAGCGCACCGCCTGACCGCCAAGATGTACCGTGCACGCGCCGCATAGCGCCATGCCGCAGCCGTACTTGGTGCCCGTGAGCTTCACAGTGTCACGGAGAACCCACAGCAGCGGCGTGTCCGGCTCGGCATCGACACGAGTTGTCTTGCTGTTGATGTTGAGAGTAATCATTTGGGGACTCGCTTGGCTGAGTGAATCGACGGAAGTTGTAGCCGCGACGGAGCTGTGAAGTGCCCGATAGGGTCGGTCACGCCGTTGGGGGATGAAGCGACTCGACCATGGCTCGGATGTCGCGGTTCTCGAAAACCAGGCGTCGCTGCTCACCTGTTCCCTGGAGGACGACATCGACCATGGCCCGGGCCAAGTCGTCGGCCGGAATCACCTGGTTGGGGAACAGCAGACGAAACGCGGGGTAGGTCGCGCGCAACAGGCGGTAGCTGAGATTCGGTTCCTTCCGCGGCTCCACCGGATAGATGTAGGCGGGCCGGAAGAGGTAAACGCGGTGGAAGCCCGCCGCGAATAACGCCTTTTCGGCCTCTCCCTTGTAGCGTGCGAAAGGCATCCGACTTCGTCCCGTCGGATCCGCGCCGCTCCCGCTCAGGAATGAGAACGTCGCGTCGGGGCTGCTGTTGTGGAGAACTCGCGCGAACTCGATCGTGTAGTCTACGGTGACCTTGCGGAGTTCGGCGTCCGATACCGAACCGGTATACGTACCGAGGCAAAAAATCGCCGCGTCCTGACCCGAAAGCGTGTCCGCCAGCGCGGAGCAGTCCGCGAAGTCTGGATGCAGAACCTCTGTCAGCTTGGGGTGCGAGAGGCCGAGCTTCCTGCGCCCGATAGACGTCACACGTCCAACGGCGGGGTGGTCGAGCGCGTAGCGAAGGGCGTATCCGCCGACCATTCCCGTCGCGCCCACGATTGCTAAACGCTTCTGGCCTGCCGAGGCAGGGCTCATGACAGCGCGCGCTCCTCCAGCCAGTCGACGTAAAGCTTACGTTCCGCAAACAGCCACGTGCCGTCCATCCTCAGGAACGTGTCCGTGTAGCGGAGAGCAGCAATCATCAGGCGTCTGTTCTTACCGTCGATCGTGAGGTGATGGGGCATGCAATAGGTCTCCCCTGTGCCTCGGTCGCCGGTCAGCGTTAGGATCGTCGTCTGTCCAAGGAAGTGCATGGTCGCGGCGTACTGGTTCAGGTCGGCGAACACCGGAGCGAGCGCCTCGCGCGAATGCAGCTCCTGTGAGGGCGTTGGATCTTTGGCGTCCATGTACACGACGAAATGGGTGTCTGGGGTAAAAAGAGCCGTTTGACCTTTTGCATCGCGACGATCGGCACAGTGCGCGTAGGCCTCGACAAGTTCCCGGATGGCGAGGCGATCCGCGGCTTCTTGAGGGGAGATGCTGACGTGCTTACCCATAATCTGGTGTCCCTGATGGTTTAGAGTTATCTATACCTGGCCAAGACGGATCATTCGAGGATAGCCCGGGGTTCGAGAAACGCCTCGATTCCGTAGCGGCCATATTCACGGCCGATGCCGGAGTATTTGAATCCTCCCCAGGGCGCCTGCGGATCATCCGTCATGTTGTTGATCACGACGCGTCCGGCCTGTATCTGCGAGGCCACGCGACGGGCCCGCTGGAGGTCGGTTCCGAGGACGGCGGCGTGGAGACCATATCTAGAGTCGTTAGCGATCCGGATCGCCTCGTCCTCGGAGTCATAAACGATGACGGACAGGACGGGACCGAAAATCTCCTCTCGGGCGATTGTCATTTCGTTCTTCACGTTGACAAACACCGTAGGCTTCATGAAGTAACCCGCTTCCAACCCTTCTGGATGACCCTCGCCGCCGATGAGAACCTCCGCGCCTTCTTCGATGCCCTTGCGGATGTAAGACTGCACGCGTTCATACTGTTTCTGCGACACCATCGGTCCAATGGCGGTCTTGGGATCAGCCGGATCACCGACCGGAAAGGCGGGCATGGCGTTCGTGATTGCCCGCTTGACTGCGTCCAACCGGCTCTTCGGCACGAGAAGGCGCGTCCCCGCTGCGCACGCTTGACCGCTGTTCAAAAAGGCCATGACGAGGGCCGACGGGATCGCCTGGTCGAGTACGGCGTCATCGAGCAGGATGGTGGGCGACTTCCCCCCCAGTTCCAGCGTGATGCGCTTCATGGTTTTCGCTCCGTCGCGCATGATCGTTTCGCCTACAGCCACCGAGCCCGTGAACGAGATCTTGGCGACGTCGGGATTACGTACCAACTCGGTGCCGACGACATTGCCGAGCCCAGTGACCACATTCAAGAGACCCTTCGGGAGATTGGCCTCGTGCAGCGCCTCGACCAACACCTGAGTCTGGAGCGAACTCAGCTCGCTGGGCTTAATAACGACCGTACAGCCGGCGGCGACGGCCGAGGCGAGCTTTAAGCAAATGAACAGTGCATTCGCGTTCCACGCGGTAATCAGACCGGCCACGCCGACCGGCTCCAGGGTGACCGTCGTCTTGCCCCAGGTGCGTGTCAATGGAAGTTCCTGAAGCGCCTTCTCGGCGGCCAGAAACGCGTTGACGCCGGACTGGACGATGGGTCCGGCGAACTGGACCACGCCTCCGTATTCCTCGACCATTGCCGCAGTCAGATCGTCAAGGCGCGCCGAAACGGCCTCATGCAGCCGGCGCAAGATCTTCGCGCGCTCTTCCCTGGTTGACCGGCCGAAGCCGGCGAATGCGCTCTTGGCCGCGGCGATGGCGCGCCGCGTGTCCTCTTCATCGGCCAGCGTGACACGGGCAATCACCTGTCCGTTGGTCGGCTTGATGATGTCCATGACTTCACGGCCGTGGGATTCAACGAACGATCCGTCGATGTAGTGAGTGGTGATTGTCTTGATCGCGTCTCGCTTCGTTATTGTCTTCATGATGGCTCCTTTGGACTAGGGCTCGAACACCCCGTTCAAGCGAACTGTGCGCGGCGCATGTAGCTCTCGTAGTCTTCTTCCGGCGTCGACGAGTTGCTTCACATCGTCGCCAGCGAGGTAGCGCAGCCCTTGTCGGCGAACAGCTTGGCGGTTGCATGGCCGAATCCCGTCGACGAACCCGTGATCAGTAGAGTTCTCTTGTTCATGTTATTGCTCGTCTATCACGAGAATTCACGATCAGAACGACGTGACGACGACCCGATTGAGCGAGCCTTCCTTGAGCGCTGCGTAGCCGTCGTTGACGTCACGCAACGCAATCCTTTTCGAAACCAGATCATCGAGGTTCATCCGGCCCTGCAGATACAGTTCCGCGTACATGGGGATGTCACGCTTGGCATTGGTGGAGCCGAAGTTGACGCCCTGGACGCGCTTCTGCCCGCCGATCGCGCTCACGATGTTCACCCCAATCTCGACGTCGGGCGTCGCTACGCCGACCAGGTAGAGTCCACCGCCGACGGCGAGCATTGCGAGGCCTTGCTCAGCCACCAACTTGACCCCTACGAAATCGAAGACGTGATCGACCCCTCCCGGCAGAAGGTCGCGGACCGTTTCGACGGGCCCTGTCTTCGTCGAGTCGATAACATCGGTGGCGCCGAAGCGCCGGGCCTCGTCGAGTCTCTTCCGGTGGATGTCGATGACGACGATCCTCGAAGCACCAGCGATGCGCGCGCCGCTTACTGCGTTGAGCCCAACGCCTCCGGCGCCGAAGATCACGACCGTATCGCCAGCGCTTACGTTAGCCGTGTTCAAGACGGACCCGGCGCCAGTCGCAACACCGCAGCCAAGCAGCGCAGCCACGGCGAAAGGAAGCTCCTTAGGCACGACTGCGAGCTGGTTTTCATGGACAAGCGCCCGTTCGGCAAAACCGCCCAGCCCGAAGCCCTGGAACAACCCCGCGCCATTTCGGGACAAGCGCGGGGTGTCGGTCGGTCGGCGCAACGTCGCGTCCGGGTGCCTGCACTGAAAGGAGCGGCCGGACAAACATCGAGCGCACGCGCCGCACGCCTGCGCGAGAGAGCCAACGATGTGGTCTCCGACACGAATCTGTGTGACGTCGGGACCGACGGCGGCCACGACTCCCGCGACCTCGTGACCGAGCACCGAGGGTGTCGGAACGAAATCGTGGGTCGCGAAGAGCAGGTCGGTGTGACATAGCCCCGACGCTTGCACGTCGACGAGAACCTCGTGCCCAATCGGAGCGGCGATATCGATGTTCTCGAAGTCGAACCCACGACCGAGTGCGTTGAGGACAAGCGCCTTCACGTATGGTCTTCTCGGAGTTGCCCTCGAACTGACCTAGCGTTCCAGAGCTGCCGGGACCGGAGCTACTGGCTGGTGCTTTGCGAGTTTCGTGGTTGCTCGTTTTTCCCTAAGCTCTCTGGCCTTTTGCTTTTTCTTGCCGCTTTTCGCCTTCATGTGGTCTAATTTGGCAGGGAGTCTCTAATATGTCCAAGACATCCTTACTATCAGACCAATCGCGATAAAGTATCAGAATGGAGTTGCGACATCTGAGATATTTCGTGGCAGTCGGCAGGGAGCAGCATTACGGGCGCGCCGCGCGCACGCTGCACGTCGCTCAGCCCGCGCTCTCCCGTCAGATTCAGGACTTGGAGGAAGAATTAGGCTTCAAGCTTTTCGAACGCCTCTCGCGCGGCGTGAAATTGAGTGAAGCCGGCAAACTATTCCTCGAGGATGCGCAGCGTATTCTTCAGGAGATAAGTGAAGCGTCGGTACGCGCCGGCCGCGTGGCGAGCGGTCGTTCAGGCACGCTGCGCGTCGGGTTTACCGAGAATGCGTCATGGCGGGGCGTGGTTCCGGAATCCTTCCGGCGGTTTCGGGAGCAGCAACCCGCCGCGGAACTGCAACTTCAGCCGGCGGCGAGTTTGGAACAGTTAGAAGCTATAAGATCCGGCCGTTTGGACGCAGGGTTCGTCAATTTCATGCCAAAGTCTGATGCGGAATTGGACCAACTTCCGGTCGCCAGACAGCGTGTGGAGCTGGCTGCGCCGAAAGCACATCCCCTCACAAAACTCAAGAAACTCAGCTTGCGGGACCTGGTGGATGCACCGTTTGTCTGGTTTCCAAGATGGCCAAGCCCGGCGTTCTACGACCGCCTGATGCACGAATGTTATCGTGGCGGTTTGAAGTCTCCCCGCATCGTTCAGGAGGGACTGAACGAGGCAACAATCCTAAGTCTCGTGTCGACCGGCTTGGGCGTGGGATGGGTCCTTGGAAGCGCACGATGGCGGTGCCCGGAGACCGTTGTCATTTTACCCGTAGTCGATTTGAACATGCCTCTCACGTTGGCTCTCGCGTGGAGAAGGGATAATGCGTCTCCATTGCTTGCAAATTTTATTGGCGACGTACAGCGCTTGCCAGACGTGCGAGCAGTCAACAAAGGTTGAAGGCGTCGGGCTTTGCCGTCGAAGACCCGATGAGTGTTGTGATCGCATTCCCGCGAATGCTAATTTGGGCGATTACGCAGTACTTGACACTCGGACCCCAGACGCGGCCGTAAAATCGAGTCGTGCAAATGAAGACGACACAGCAGAAGATGGCTCTCGCGCTGGAGCACTACAGCAGCGGGCGCCTGCGCGATACCGAAGGACTGTGTCGTGAAATCCTGGACGTCCAGCCACAGCACGCCGAAGCGCTGCATCTGCTTGGGGTGCTCGCGAATCGGACCGGGCATGTCGATGCGGCTGTCGATCTGGTTCGACGCGCCATCGCGAATGCCCCGCATGCGGCCGAGTACTACAGCAACCTCGGCGTTATGCTCACAAGTCAGGGGCGTCTCGACGATGCCGCGGCCGCCTGTCGCGAGGCACTTGGGCGCTACCCTGATCTGCCCGAGGCGCACTACAACCTCGGCAACGCACTACAGGCGGCAGGACAACTGGAGGCGGCACAGTCGTCGTATCAACAGGCGCTCTCCCGCAAACCCGACTATCCGCAGGCACACAACAATCTCGGCAATGTGCTGTCGGCGCTGGGAAGTCCGGCTGCGGCAGCTCAAGCGTACGGCGAGGCCGTGCGGCTGAATCCCGACTATGCGCCGGCGCGCAGCAATCTAGCCAATGCGTTGAGGAACCTGGGACATCTGGATGAGGCGCTCACTCAACACCGACGAGCCGTCGAGAGCGCGCCTACCGTGCCGGAAATCCGAAGCAACATGATCTTGAGCATGTATTACCCAGCGGACGCCGATGCGCGCGCCATCCTCGCGGAATCGCGGCGATGGGACCAGCTGCATGCCGAGCCGCTGCGGAGCCAGATCCGTCCGTTGCGCAACGACCCATCCCCTGAACGCCCCCTGCGTATCGGTTTCGTCTCTCCGGACCTGCGGATGCACTCGGTGTCCTTCTTTCTGCTGCCCTTGCTCGAAGCGCATGACCGGGAGAATTTCCATGTCACCTGCTACGCGACGAACGCCCGGGCGGACCGCGTGACCGAACGGCTGCGGGCGTGCAGCGATCGCTGGCGCGTGCTTGTCGGCTTGTCCGATGACGCCGCCGCACAGCGCATCCGTGATGATCGGATCGACATCCTCGTCGACCTGAGCAACCATACCGCAGGCAATCGACTTCCGATTTTTGCGCGCAACCCCGCGCCGGTGCAGGTGACGTACCTGGGCTTGACCGGCACCACCGGTCTGTCGAGCATCGACTATCGGCTCACCGACGCTTTGGTCGATCCGCCCGAAGGCGAAAACTACTGCTCCGAAAGGCTCGTCCGACTTCCCGACATCGCATGGTGCTTCACGCCTCTGTCGGGAAGCCCACGCATCGCTTCCCTTCCGGCGCTCGACAAGGGATACGTCACATTCGGCAGCTTCAACAACATTGCAAAGATCACGCCGCACGTTCTGTATCTGTGGGCACGCATTCTTCAGCAGGTGGATGCATCGCATCTGCAACTTGCCAGTGCCGCATTCCGTGACGCGGAGTCTTCGCGGCGTTTTCGCCAATTCTTCGCTGACCTTGAAGTCGCGCCGGAGCGCATCGAGTTGCTGCCGGATGAACCCATTCCGTCGCGGCATCTTGAGCGGCATGCGTCGCTGGACATCGCGCTGGACACATTTCCGTTTCAGGGCGTGACCACGACGTTCCTCGCGTTATGGATGGGCGTGCCGGTGGTGAGCCTTGCCGGTCAGAACCACATGACGCGCGTGGGCCTGAGCATCCTGTCGAGCGCAGATCTAGAGGAGCTGGCGGCGCCGAGCTACGATGGCTACGTGCAGGCGGCAGTGGGACTCGCGGCGGATTTGCCGGCCCTGGCGACACTGCGCGCGACGCTGCGTCAGCGGATGCAAAATTCCTTGCTGACGGATTCGGCGCGCTTTGCCAGGAATGTCGAAGCGGCGTATCGCGACATGTGGCGAAGTTGGTGCGCGCAGAGGTGAGGCGTTGAGCGCCAGGCGGGTTGCGGCGGTCTTCGGTGGCCCCCATTGATCGGAAGCTCCGACATTGACGGACAAACGCGCATGATGGCGGCTGAGGTGTCCCGCAACGGACTTGCGATCACTGCTGCCATCGACAAGTCCTGCGACCAGTGGGCGAAGGGCGATGTCGACGGAGCGTTGGCCAGTTGCCGGCAGGCGCTCTCCTTCGACCCTTCGAGCGTTCCCGCGCTGGCCAACAGCGGAACGATCATGTGGCTCAATGGCGACGTCGCAGAAGCAGAGCGACTTTATGCGAGAGCGCACGAACTGGATCCTGCGCATGTCGGCGTGATGCTCAATATCGCCACGTTGCGCGTGGAGGAAGGCGACCTGGAGCGTTCCCTGCAATGGATCGAAAAGGCGGAGGCTGTGCGTCCCGGGAATCACGAAGTGGTGTGGCGCAAGGCGCTGATCGAGCTCGCCATGGGCGACTACGTCAACGGGTGGGCGCGTTACGAGGCTGGTCTTGGTCATCAAGATATGCGTGGCACGGATCCCGGCTTCGGCACCTTGCCCTGGGATGGGACGCCTTGCCGGCGCCTGTTGATCTGGCACGAGCAGGGACTGGGCGACACGGTGCAGTTCGTGCGCTACGCCAAGCTGTGCAAGGAACGCGTGGAAACAGTCGCCGTGCTTTGTCCAAGCGAGCTGGTCTCGCTGCTCAAGCGCTGCCCCTTTGTCGACGATGCGGTCGATGCCGTGGGTGCAGGCGACTTCGATCAGCACATTTCGATCATGTCGCTGCCGCATCGGTTCAAGACGACGCTGGACACCATTCCTGCACCGATACCGTATCTCTCTGCGGACGAAGCGCTGGTTGCGCGCTGGAGACGGCGCATGGACTGCGCAGGCTTGCGCGTCGGCCTTGTGTGGTCAGGCAACGTCAGGAGGAACCACTTGAGGTTCCAGGTCATCGATCGCAACCGGCGGCTATCGCTGGAAGACATGCAAGCTTTGTTGGAGCTGCCGAATGTCACATTCTACAGTCTGCAAAAGGGAGAGGCCGAGAAGGAAGCCGAAGGCCGCGACATGATCAACTTCATGGACGAGGTCAGCGATTTTGCCGAAACCGCCGCGATCATCGCCAATCTCGATCTGGTTATATCCGCCGATACTTCTGTAGCGCACGTTGCCGGCGCGATGGGCAAGCCGGTGTGGGTGCTGTCGCGCCTCGACGCCTGCTGGCGCTGGCTGCGCAATCGACCAGACAGTCCGTGGTATCCGACCGCACGCGTATTCGGACAGACCGAGCGCGGAACCTGGGGCAACGTCATCGATGCCGTCAAGCGGGAGCTGATTCGGCAGTAGCGCTTTTGATGCCCGGACTCGATGCAGCCGACGTCACGAGCGGACTCGCGGAGACGATTCCCGCAGGCGCAACCACGAGCTGACGCCAACACCGTCGGCACCATGAAGGACGTCTTCCTCAACTGGCATCTGGGCAACAACTTCGGTTGGGGCATCGCGGGGCTCAACCTTTTCTTTCAGTGGGCGAACGATCCCGAGATCCGGCCGCTGATGGGGCAGCCGATCACGCGTGAGGCCCTGGGACTGGTTGATCCACTGCGCGTCGACCGGGTGTACCGGGCGATCGATTTTTCCAATCGTTTTCTGGACGGCGTACGAGTGTCGAGCGACGGCAACCGATATGTCCGCGCAAGGGTCGTCGACGCGCTCGGCAACGGTTTGTCGCCATCGAATTGTTTCGGCGAACACAACATCGGCAGGTGCATTTTCGAAGACACCGACCTGGCGGACGCTCGCGATGCACTGAGCAAATACGATGCACTGCTGGTCGCGTCGCGATGGAACGCCGATCTCGTCGAACAGGCGACAGGGAGGCGGCCGAGAATCATCCACGAAGGCGTCGACACGTCGCAGTTCTGCCCGGCGCCGAAGTCCGGGCTCATGGACGCGGACAAGTTCTACATCTTCTCCGGAGGTAAGGTCGAGTTCAGGAAGGGACAGGACCTGGTCCTTCTGGCCTTCAAGGCGTTCTCCGGAATGCGCAAGGATTGCATGCTTGTCGCCGCGTGGCACTCGATCTGGCCGCAGCTGTCGGCGGGGTTCAAGGGAAAGCTCAACCATGCCGTAAGGCTCAACGAGCGAGGCGCGCTCGACATCGCTCGATGGGTACGCGAGAACGGTATCGATCCACGACGAGTGATCGATGTCGGCCTCATCCCCAACGCGTTAATGCCGGGGATCCTGCGGGAAATGGATGTCGCGTTGCAACCTTCCCGGGCCGAGGCGTGCACCAGCTTGCCGGTGAAAGAGGCGATGGCAAGTGGAATTCCCGTCATCGCTGCGCTCAATACCGGGATGCGGGATCTGTTGACTGAGGACAACAGCATCGCGCTCAAGAAACAGAGCGCGGTCAGCGGCGCGCCTGTATCCTCGACGCAAGGATGGGGCGAAAGCGATGTGGACGAAATCGTCGCCGCTCTGGAATACGCCTACGATCACCGGGAACAAGCGCGGCAAATCGGACGGCACTCACGCGAGTGGCTGATCGACAACAGTCGCACCTGGCAGGCCCACGCTCGCGAGCTCAAGGCGTGGATTCTGTCGATCTAGCGCCCGACTTCCCATCTCCCCAGAACGCCCGGCCGGTCATCTCTGTCTTCGACCGCTTGCCGAAGGTCGGGAACGTAATTAATCAGGGCGCCAGATCGCAAGACGCAGCAAGCCACCTGCGTTTCGGAGACGAGCCTCGTCGTCAGGTGCCGCGCTGAACTTCACTGTTGCGCGATGCGCGAAGCCACCGTCAAAACGTGCGCGGCGGAATCTCGCCACGTCGGCGGCTCGAAGCTTTGCTTGATATCGAATTCCCGCTGCGCCAGCGCGCCAGGAATGCCGATGTAGCGGTGGATCTTGTTCGCCCACTCGTCGACATTCCATGGGTCGGCGTAGGCCACGAATTCCTGCCCGGCTTCGGGCAACGACCCCTGGTTGCTGCACACGCAGAACTTGCCGTGGGCGAGTCCTTCGGAAACCGGCAGGCCCCAGCCCTCGTAGATGGATGGATAGAGCGTAAACAGGCATCCTCGGTACAGGACGGCGAGGTCGGTGTCGGAACAGCCTACTAAGGTAACGACGCGACCGGCCAGGCGGCGGTCGCCCGCGATTTCGTTGATGAGCTCCTGTCCGCCATATCCCATACCACCCGCCAACACCAGCAGTGGCAGATCGGTAACGCCCCAATCGACCAGGCGCGTATAGGCGCGGCAAAGCACTTGCTGATTCTTCCGGTTCTCGATCGTCGACACACACAGCAGGAATCGTTGGGCAACGATTTTTGCCACGCTCTCGCTGACCTGCTCGCTTGACAGCGGCCGGAGCTGGCAACCCAGTGGCATCACGCTCGTTTCCGGAAGCCGCCCGTCGATGGACTGCGCCCATCGCAGCAGATCGCGCCGGGTGCAGCGGGAGATGCACAGGACATGATCGGCGTGACGCACCATCTCCCGCAGATAGGGAGTGAACACCACCTCCATGCCGGGAACGAGGTGAGTGAACTTGATCGGAATGATGTCGTAGCACATGGTGATCAAGCGAAGACCGACGAGGCTTTGCAGCGCGTACAGGCGAGGCATGTTGCCCATCTGAATCAGCCAGTTCAGGCCACACGTGATCAGCACGTCGCCGCGCCCGAATATCTCGATGCCGCCCGCGTGCCGCATGTCGCGCCGCTGAACTTCCAGCTCCATGCGACCTTCGACCGCGGCAGAAGAGCGCTGAACTTCACCGATACGCTCGAGCCCGGATCGCGCAAGAGCGCTGAATCTGCCAAGCTGCGCCTCGTATAGGAAGAGCGCGATATCCGGACTCGCCTCGCACATGGCCTCGGCCAAGTTCAGCTCGACCCGAGATATGCCGGTGGCGGGCGGGTGAGCACTGGCAGAAGTGGTGACGTCGATCCAGATGGTCATTGCACGAGGCGCCGGTGTTGATCGGGCAATCTCGTCGCGCCTGCGCGGAACGCCGAATGCGGGCCATGTAGGCGGCGATCGACAAAGATAACAGAAACCTGCCGGATATCGGCGTGTCGGGCGCCTGGTGGCTAGCGTCGCCGATGGCGCCCGTGCGCCACCCCATGGAGTTCGCCGGAACAGGCAGCCGGAGTCGATTTCGTGGCAAGATAGAAGAGCGTCCGAGCGCCGCTTACTTGAACGACAATCGCATGACCGCTCCCGATTTCGTCGAGGTTTACGACAATGCGCTCGACGCCTCCACCTGCCACAAGCTGATCGAGCGGTTCGAGGCCAGCGGCCATGCGCGGCGCGGCGAAGCCGGGGGCGGCGTCGACGTATCGCTGAAGAACAGCTGGGACATCCCGCTGAACCTGCATTCGGGTTGGTCCGATGTCGAGCAGATGCTCAGCGATGCGGTCCTGGTGGGATTCAAGCGCTATCTGCGTCGCTACGCTCATGCCGCGCTTGCGCCGATGCGGCTGCAAATCGTCGACCCGGTCACGGGTGCGCTCACAACGCTGGACGCGCCCGGCATTGCATCGCTCGATGAACCGACGCTTAATTCGATCGTGCTGATGCTTTTTCGTCCGGGAACAATCAATCTGCAAAAATACATCGCCGACGAGGGCGGGTACCCTTATTGGCACTGCGAGCTCTACCCTCAGGTCGATCAAGGGGAGGCGTTGCACCGTGTGGTTCTATGGACGATCTACCTTAACGACAACTTCCACGAAGGCGAGACCGAATTTCTATATCAGGAGAGAAAGATCGCTCCGAAAACCGGCATGCTCCTGATTGCGCCGACGGCGTTCACGCATACGCATCGCGGTAACATGCCCAAGGGTGGCAACAAATACATCGCAACCGGCTGGGTGCTGTTCCAGAGGGCCGAGATGATGCAAAGCGGTCGAGCAGCGGCCGGCAGGTTGACGTGACCATGGGCCGGAGTGGCCCGCGCGAACGCAATGCGTCAGGGGGTGTCGATTCGGCATCGACCAGGTATTACCGGCGAGCGAACGGGATCGGGTAATGGCATCGCTGCCCATTGACCAGGCGATCGAGCTGGGACAGAAGCATCATCGCGAAGGCCGACTCAACGAAGCGGAGGTCATTTACCGGCAGATTCTGGCTCGCCGTCCGGACCACACGGACGCACTTGTGTCGCTTGGCGCGCTCAGGCTTCAGGCCGGCGCGCGTGCGGAGGCGATCGCTCTGTTCAGTAAAGTCATTGCCTCGACACCGAACGAGCCGTGGACCTACCTGACCGTCGGACAGGTGTTGCACGTGCATGGCGCGCTGGACGATGCCGCACGGCTCTACGGGCACGCGCTGGAATTGTTTCCGGCCAGCGATGAAATCTGCTATCGGCTCGGGCACGTCGAGCGCGCACGCAATCATTTGCAAGCCGCGATCGGATGCTTTCAGCGTGCCATTCACCTGCGTCCACAGTTCCCTGAAGCGCGCAGCAACCTCGGTCTCTCGCTGGAGGAAGCCGGCAGATCGGACGACGCGGTGCGCGAACTGCAGCAGGCTATTCGCCTCGATGGGACTCGGCCCGAGGATTACTACCACCTCGCGATTTCGCTGACCACGCTGGGACGGCTCGACGAAGCTTCAACCGCGTATCGGCGTGCGACCTCGTTGCATCCCGATTTTGCCGAGGCTCACAACAACCTTGGCGCCGTCGCCAAGGCCTTGGGACAGCTCGATGATGCGGCGGCATCATTTCAGGCCGCGCTGCGTATCCGACCGACACTGGCGGCAGCCCAGAGCAATCTCGCCGGAGTCTACGAATGGCAGGCGCAGCATGACGAAGCACTGGCATCGCACCGCCGGGCCATGGAGATGTCGCCGGAGTCCCCGGGCATGCGCGGCAACTATCTGTTCACGCTGCTGTTTCATCCGGGTTACGACGCCGCGATGCTGCGCGAAGCGCACGACGAGTGGAACCAGCGACACGCACGATCCTTGCGCCCCCTCGTTGCGGCCTACGCCAACGACCGAGCGCCTGAACGGCGGCTCCGTGTTGGCTACGTTTGCGGTGTCTTTCGCGACCATGTGCTGGGACGATATCTGATGCCGTTGTTGCGCGAGCACGATCGCTCCGCGCTCGACGTGATCTGTTACTCGAACAATCGGATCAACGATGCCATAACGGAGGAATTTCGTCGGATGGCGACCGAGTGGCGCGAGATCGGCGCCATGTCGGATGACGCCGTCGCGCAATTGATCCGGCGGGACGCCGTCGACATCCTGGTCGACACGACGCTGCACATGGAAGGCAACCGCTTGCTGGTCTTCGCGCGCAAGCCGGCGCCCGTGCAGGTTACGTTCGCGGGGTATCCGGGGTCGACCGGTCTGGAAACTATCGACTACCGCCTCACCGACGTGCATCTCGATCCGGCGGGCGTGGACGCGTCGTACGTCGAACGATCATGGCGGCTGCCTGACACCTTCTGGTGCTATGATCCGCTCGGCGCCAACCCCGCGGTCGGTATACTCCCCGCGCAGGCGCGTGGATACGTCACTTTCGGATGCCTCAACAATTTTTCCAAGACTAACGATGGCGTTCTAGGCTTGTGGGCGCGGGTGCTCGGCGCGACACCGCGGTCACGCCTTTTGATCCTTGCGCACGAAGGCAGTCACCGGCAGCGCGCCCGCGATGTGTTTAGGGCGCACGGCGTCGAACCCGATCGCATCGAATTTGCCGGTTACCGTCACCGGGACCTTTATCTGGAGCTCTTCCGGCAGGTCGACATCGGTCTCGACACCGTGCCCTACAACGGCCATACCACAAGCCTCGATTCGTTCTGGATGGGTGTGCCGGTGGTGACGCTCGTCGGCAACACCGTCGTCGGTCGCGCCGGCGCAAGCCAGTTGAGGAACCTGCGACTGCCCGAATTGATCGCCCGCACTCCCGATGAATATGTCGCCATTGCCACAGCGCTCGCGCGAGACATCGCGCGGGTCGCAACGCTCCGCCATACCCTGCGTGAGCGGATGCGATGCTCGCCTCTCATGGACGCGCGTCGATTCGCGCGCGGCGTCGAGACCGCCTATCGGGAAATGTGGCGTCGTTGGTGTGCCGGGGTGGCACCTTCAGCCGGCCCCTGACTCTCCAGGCATCGACGACAGGATCGCTACCAGTGACACGACTTGAGCCGCCGAACCTGATTTTGCTGCTCTATACCGATCGGGCGGACGCGGTGGCGAGCGTGCTGCTCGAGCAAGGACAGCGCTTGCGTTGCGAAGTTCTGGCGATGTCGCTGTCGCAACTCGTCAACGAAGCCATTGTCGGCAGGACGTGGAAGTGGGCGGGACGTACCATCGATCCGTCAAGCACTGCGGTGGTGAACCGTCTCGTTTCGGTCGAAGGGGGGACAGGTCCGTTTCAGTCGTTCGTTCAGCGCCAGCAATTCTGGATCTGGCTCGCGGAAGCGTTGCAAGGCTTTGCTTACGTGTCGTCGGTGCCATCAGCTATATCGCCGGTCGGGTCGTTCGGGTCGCTTTTGGATCAATGGTCGGATCTGCCGGAACTTGTGAGCGGCATTCGCGTGCCGGCCCATCGAGCGGGAGGGTCGACAGCCGAGTTGCGCGGCGATGTCTACGTGGTCGATCCATGGCACCTCTACAACCTGGGCAGGCGCGCCGCGATCGAACCCGGACCTACTGGGCGGCACGGGGATCTCGCATACGTTCGTCCTGCCGGCAGACTATTTCACGTAGCACAGGTGGGCAACACGATCATCATCCCCAATGCCCCGCCAGGGATGCGCCAGGAGCAGCGCGACCACATCGTATCGTTCACCCGGTCGATGTCGGCGTTGTCCCCCAATCGCATTCTCGAATACGCTTTCTTCGAAGGTAACGAGGTCCCGGTGTTTTACAGCACCTGCCCGATCCCCGTGGTGACGGGTCGATTGCCCGGGTACGCGGATCTGGTGGTTACAGGACTGCAGGATGACATCGAGAATAGTAGCCAACGCACTGCTGCGCGATCTTAGCTTTTGCGATGGCGCGGCGCAGCGCACCAACGCCGCGCACGCTTTCAGGTTCGCGCTCGACTTCGAGCCCGAACGCGTCTGGCCGGACCTGGCGTTCGATACGTCGTCTCCGCTAGCTCGCTACCCCGTAGATGCCAGGAACGAAGTGGCGGAGACTATCGGCGCGGTCGCGCGCGTGGCCGGCACCGGAGCACCCAAGGCGTTGGATTTTATCAACGCGCACATGGAGACCGCGTTGGTATGTCGCTCGGACGCGATCGAGGGCGCCTCGTCGGCGTCGAATCGTGAGCTAGTCGGCCTTTGCGTGCTCACCAATATGCATGCGCCAGCCGATCGGATTCTGGTATGCGCCGAAGCGCTGCTGCACGAATCCATCCACCAATACTTGTACAAGACCGAGCGCGATGACGGCAACTTCTGCGACCTGAGCGAGGCGCGAACGTATCGCTCGCCGTGGTCCGGCAACAGGATTCCCCTGCACTCGTTGATCCATGCCTGCTTCGTGTGGTACGGGCTGCTCAGCCTTTGGAGCCAGCTCGCGCGCAGCACGGCTGATGACGACGAGCTAACGCCGCTGCGCGAGAACGCGTCGCGGGTGATGTTCGGTTTCTCGTTCGTTCGTCAGATGTTCGCCGGCGCCTCTTTTCCGTTGGCGTCTGTCGAACCCGACATCGTTGCCGTGATCGATCGCATCGCTCGAATCGTGCCGAGCGCGGGTCCTGTGGACCTCGAGCCGAGCACTTTGCAAGATTCGCTGCGACGATGGGAAAGCGGCGCCTGGGTTGGACAGCTCGCGAAGAGTTTGCAACGAATCGGGGCGTCGGAGCCGGTCTGACCCGTGTCGCCCGGGCCCTCGGCGCGAGCGCCATGCGCGCGCCTATGGCGTTGCATTAGCTCGTATGGTCGGCACGATGGACCTGCTTTGGTCCCACATTCGCCGGTACATCGGAAGGTAAGCGTCCGGGCTGCTGAGCGGGTGGCTGACTCTCGACAGGCTCTCTTGCAAATCGAAGCGAAAACGATGCGGAAGGTGGTTCCACAGCCGCGCGCGACCGTACATCAGGGCGATGGGACCGAGCTCGCGCCGTAACACCGCAATCAGATCCGTCGCCCAGCATTCCCAACCGGCAAGGTAGATATCCCGAGGATTGCCGGCGGCCGCGGGTACAAAGGCGCACGCGGACGCGTCGTACTCGAACACTTTGGCGGCACCTTCCGATCCATAACGCAGCACCAGCGCGAACGTCGGTTTGCGGCCTTGCGCTTCAGCGGCAAGGATCGAATGCAGGCTGCGGAACAGAAAGCCGCCAACCAGAGCGATCGCGAGCCGCTCCAGCCCTTCGCGTAGAAGCGCGTCGTCGCTGCCGTTCATGTCGCGGCGCCTGGTCGCCGGCGCGTAATCGGGAATATCTACGCGGACATGCCGGCCGCGGGTCGGCCATTGTGCTCTCGGTGCCGTGCCGAGAAAGGAGCTTCTTTCCTCGACCTTGGTGAGACGATTTGCCTCCATCCAGAATGTCTGTCCGGGTAGCGCGGAATAGAACCGCTCGTCCCGGTGCATGCTCGCCAGTCTCGCGCACACCTGTTCCGTATCGACCCAGAAGACGCGGTCGTTGAACCAGGCCTGGTCGCCGCGGAAGGCGAAACCACCCGCGCATATCAGCATCGCGCCTGGCTTGCCCCATTCGGTCGATATGAGCCTGTGACCGGCGCCCATGGCGCGAAAACATTGCTCGGTGCCTACGTCGTCGGCCACGCTGTCCGACATATGGCTCCAGTCGAGCGCGTTATTGCTCCAGGTCACCAATCCGGGACGCGCCGCAAAGGCTTTCGCCCACTGGACATGGGCGGGAAGCAGCGCGACGTCGACCATGGAAAAAAAGCTGCCAGCGTCCCCGCGGTCGCGAACCAGGTAAGGAAGCGCATCCCATTCGTCAGCGCAATTCACGCTGAGGTGGTCGCCGCTGAACGGGATGACCTGCAGCTCGCCGATGTTAAGCGGTACACCGGGCACCAGCGGCCGAATCACAAAACCCATCTCGCGGATGATCTGCAGCGCGGCCGTCGAGGAGTGTGCCGAAATGAACACCGGTATTCGCCGGTCGAGCCGCGCGAGCGACGGTATGTCGAAATGGTCGTCGTGCTCATGGCTGAGAATCACCGCGTCTACCGCGGGAAAACGCTCGGGGCCGAACACGCGCGGTGGATGGACGCTGTATTCGAGGGCGTGCACTGCACCGAACTCCTCGCACAGGAGCGGATCGACGAGCACGCATGAACGTCCGGAGCGGATCATCCATCCCTGGTGCCCGAGGAATGTCGATGCGAATGTGCTCATGACGGCGCAAGCATAACGCGACTCCTGCGCATGATTCTTCGGTGCGCACGCTAGAACTCTGCGAGGCGTATGGCTTTTTGACAATGTCGGATTTTTTTACATCGTCGATTTGCAGGTCTTAGTGGAGCCTTTCAAAACCTTTGCGATTCAAGCTGCTACAGCAGGTAGGTTACAAGTTGTTACTGAGAACGATTTTTGCTTAGAACGATTTTTGGAGTTAAGAGGCTAGTGCTCGCAGGGGAGCTGAGAATCAAAGATCTCCGTTGTGATGAAGTTCGGAGGAGAGACTCATGGAAAGCGTCGTAGTGAAGCAGCATCATTTTAGGAAGACACGCATTGCAGCCAGTTTGGTCACTGCGCTAGGTGGTCTTGCGGCTGTCCCCTACGCCTTCGGCGACGCGCTCGTGCCGGTCGTGCCGCCGCCCATCTCTTCCTATCCGGGCGACCCAGGCACCTTGGGCAACCCTGCGAGCTGGCGGACTGCCGAGTTCCTTCGCGACTGGGGGCTCAGGGCCTTGGGCGCGGAATTCGCGTACGCTGCCGGGTTCGCGGGCCAGAAGATGAACGTCGGGGTCGTCGATTCCGGGTACTTTGCGGCCAACCCAGCTAACACACCTCCCATACCTGTCGGCTGGCTGCCCGAACACACGGATGCCACCGTAACGAATGATCGGTGGATCGCGGTGACCGCGGACGGCGGCACGACGGGGCCCACGCCGGGCTTTTTCAACCAGACCTACAACGACACGCACGGTACGCACGTCAGCGGCACCGTCGCGGCGCGCCGCGACGGTGGGACTGCCCCGCTGGCTGTAACTCCGAACCAGCCGGTAGCTTCGGACATGCACGGCGTATCGTTCGACGCCAATGTCTCCTTCGGCAATACGCACAAGACCGACTCCGTCTATTACGGTCTCCAGCCCGCGGGCGCAGCAGACCGGCTGTTGCTCGACAATGCCTACCTCGCGAACGTTTATCCGGCGGTCGCCGCCTCAGTCAATGCGGCTGGAACGCCGGTGCGCATCATCCACTCGAGCTGGGGCAGCCAGCCGCCCACCGAAAACTACAACACCTATTGCCCGCCGCTGGGCGGAACGCAAAGCTTTGGTCTCCTCGCGTCGTGGCAGTACATATCGACGCCCGATGGAGTTGCCGACGCCAACGGCCACACGAATCACTGGCTCAACGGGGCGATCGCTGTGGCGAGAAGCGGCACCGCCATCATCAGTTTCAGCGCCGGGAACGGCGGTTACATCTACACCACGCCCCGGGGGCACGCCAGCTACTTCCTGCCCGATCTCGAGGGACACTGGATCGCCGTGTCTGGGCTCAGCACCACGGGTCAGACCTTCAACGCGGACGGGTCGATCCTGGTTCCGGGGACAGAGACATTCAACCAGTGCGGCTTGGCCAAGTGGTCTTGCGTGACGGCGCCATCCAACAGCATCAACAGCACTACCGTCTCGGTTATCAACGGGACGCCGACTGCGACCTATGGCAGCCTGTCGGGAACGTCCATGGCGGGCCCACACAGTGCGTCGAGCCTCAACCTCGTCACGCAGCGCTTCCCGTACATGACCAACGATCAGGCGCTGTATACGATGTTCACGACGGGGCGTCAGAATGCGACCATCAGCAATGCGAGCGGCACCGCCGTGCCGAATCCCTCAGCCGGGCAGATGGTTCAGGTCCCCGACAGTCGCAACGGCTGGGGAACGATAAGCCTAGTGGACGCCTTCCGCGGCCCGGGTCAGTTTCTCGGCCGCTTCACGGTCAACACTCAAGGTTTTAGCGACGTGTGGTCGAACAATATCTCGGACGTCGCCATCAAGGCCCGCCGGCAGGAGGACGCGGCGGAAGACGCCCTCTGGCAGTCCAGCCAGGTAACCAACACCTGCGTTCTGAGTCTCCCTCCCGGCTCGACCCTGCCGCAAACAGACCTCGCTGCCGGGCAGGCACGCGCCGCGGCGCGAGCGACCCGCCTGTACACCGGGCAATTCGTGAAACAGGGCAACGGTACGCTGTTCCTCACCGGGGCCAACACCTACACGGGCCCGACCACGGCCGCCGGGGGCAAGCTGTCGATCACCGGAAGCCTGACGAGCCCCCTGTCGGTCTCCGGCGGCACGCTTGGCGGCAGCGGAACGCTCACGGGCTCGGTGAGCGCGTTGAGCGGTATCGTCTGGCCTGGTCTTTCACCCGATGAGGCGGCTTTCATCAACGATGGAGTGACGACGGCGGCGGATACGCTAACGGTGACGTCGATCAAGATAGGGCCGGCGGCCGCGTTCGCGACGACAATCCGAAGTCAGTCCGACTACACGCAGCTGCGAACCACAGGTACGACCGTCGTGGGTGGCTCGTTGATGATCGATCTGCAGGGTGCGCCGCCCCCAGGGAGCGTGCTTGCGATCGTCGCGGGCGCTTCGCCGATCCTGGGCACGTTCAAGGACCTGCCGGAGGGAAGCATATTGACCGCCGGCAGCCAGAGGTTCAGGATTTCATACCTCAACAACAGCGTGACGTTGACGGCGCTAGACGGGACCTAGTCAACTCCGAAAGGCAGGACTCGGCACGGCGTCCCAGACGCGGCGCCACTGTCATCGAGCGGGTGAAGGTTCGGGCGCTCACGTAATGGCGCCTCGCTGGGTCGCAGTGGTGTCCGTCGCCGTAGGCCGCTTCTCGGGATTGTGGCAAGCCGAAGAGGCACTTCAATGAGCAGCTTCAAGAACTTCACAGCCGCGGTCGCGGTTCTTGGGTCGACGAGCCTGTGCTCCGCGATGCTGAATGCCGACCCGCTGATGACGATTCTCGACTTCAGCAAGGGTGCCTACGCCGACACCCTCACGACCAATTCCATCGTCGTGACGATCACCCGCGCGGATCAGGATCCTGATGCGACGGACAACGAGAACTTCACGGTCGATTGCAAGGTGATCGGTGGCACGGCCACGGAGAACCAGGACTATCGTCTGAGCTTCGCCTGGCCCGCTTCCGGAGTATGGAAGGTGACGTTCCCCCCCGGCGTCAAGGAGCAGTCGTTCAGCATTACCACTATCAAGCACCCGGGACCCAACAAGACGTTGCGGTTCGAGCTGTCGAACCCTGAAGGTCCGCGCGCTACGGTCACCGGAAACAATCCGACGGCAACCGTGACGATCGTCAACCCCCCACCACCGGCGAAAAACTCCTGACGCTTACGGCTGCGGCCCGCTGCGGGCTCAGAAAAGGGTATAGATAAAGGGCGCAACCGAGGTCTCGCCCAGCATGACGAGCACGCCGAAGACGAGCAGGATCACAAGCAGCGGCGCCAACCACCATTTCCTGTTTGCGCGCAGGAAGAGCCAGAGCTCATACAGGAAGCCCGTCTGCGCACCCGACGCCTTGCGTGCGAAGTCGAGGGCCTCGGGGTGGGATTTGCTCTTATCGTCCGGTTGCATCGTCTGCTCGATCAGAACTGTCGGAAGTAGCGCGCATCGTCCCGATTCGGCGTGCGCACGATCCAGTAGGACTGTGCGGACTTGTCGAATTCACGCCCCAACGGGTCGCGGCCGAAGAGGCGCATCGTAAGCCCGATCGGCGTTGCGACGAGGTAGTACGCAACGCCTAGAATCAGATGCGAGACCGTCCAGGCGATCGGATAGGTCGCGTACATCCATCCAACGTACAGCCATCGACCGAAGCGCGGCGCCGCGACCAATATCGCCGTGAGCGCAACGCCGCCAATCCACCATGCGTACGCCGCCGCGGGAGCGCCGGCGTGCCAGCGTAGTGCCCCGATCACGCCGCACACGACAGCCAAACCAGTGCCCAGCACAAGCAGATTCCGCCGCGACGGATGTCTGTTGATTTCGATCATGGCGATATCACGTTTGCGCGGCTTAGTCGAGCTTGAACGACTCGACGTAGCTCGTGGCCGCGGATTTGGGCAGCCGGGGCTGATCGTCCTTGAGCAGGATGAAGCTTTCGATGACCAGTACGTCGATGTCGGTTGCCATGAAGCAGCGATATGCGTCGGCAGGCGAAGCGACGATCGGCTCCCCGCGGACGTTGAAGGAAGTGTTGATCAGGAGCGGACACCCCGTCTTGTCGCGAAACCTCGAGATAAGCTTATGAAAGAGAGGATGCCGCTCGGCATCGACCGTTTGCACTCGCGCGGAATAGTCGACGTGGGTGACCGCGGGGATCTGCGAGCGCTGCACCTTAAGTTTGTCTAAACCGTGCATCGCATCCGATTGGCTGCCGCCGTCAAGCCGCCGCGACTTCTGCACGGGAGCAACGAGCAGCATGTACGGGCTCTGGTCGCGAACGCGCATATCGAAGTAGTCCTCCGCCGACTCCTCGAGCACCGAAGGAGCGAACGGGCGGAACGATTCGCGGAACTTTATCTTTCGGT
>Ga0210402_10001517_pt1 | contig 23953 bp, 42 predicted proteins | sample IncBWC7MmetaG_FD_161055 | JGI IMG/M metagenome (GOLD analysis project Ga0210402, IMG submission 161055) | Forest soil microbial communities from Barre Woods Harvard Forest LTER site, Petersham, Massachusetts, United States - Inc-BW-C-7-M | ecosystem: Environmental > Terrestrial > Soil >... | reverse complement strand
AAATACACCGGAAACCATTAATGGTTGCTCCAGTGTTTCTGAAATTTAGAAATGCGGGCCGGTCGACTCCGGCCCGCATTTCACCGTTCCGAGTTACTAGCTCGGGACGTATACAGAGGACGGCAACTGCCGGACTCGGTAGTACCGCTGGCCCTGGGGCTTCGTCGTGTCGACCTGGACCTTGCCTTTCAGCGTCGCCTCGCCGAACACCTCGGCGATCAGCTGCAGGTTGCCTTCCGGCATCAGTTGAATGTTCCAGATATCGAGCAGGATCTGTACGCCCGTGATCTGGTTGGCCGCGCTGCGATAGCGGAGTGCGCCATAGGTCTCGATGTTGCCGAGGCCGTACCACGCCTTCCCGCCCGCGATCGCCGGTATGCTGCCGTCCCACGTGGTGATCGCAGCCGCCGCGGCCCCAGAAGAAAGCAACTTCACCATGCCGGTCGGAAGATCAACGACGTAATCGGTGCCTGGGACAAGAGCCACAGAGCTCTGCTTCACGTCCGTGACGTGCGGGTTCATACCGCCCAGGTCATACCAGCGATCGAGCACCAGGGCCACGCCGCCGTTGATCACGCCCGCGGTAACTGTGGCATTGAGCACCTGCGTCCACGCCGCCGTGCTGCCCAGCATGGCGAGAGCGAAGTTCTCCGGGTCGAGCTCGGCCAGCTTCAGCGTGACGTCGATGTCGGCGCTCACGATGACGTTCGCGTAGGTTCCGCGCGCGCCGTCCATGCTGGATTTCTTTTCCAGAGCTTTGACCACGGTGTTGATTTCGAGCGAGTCGACGTCGCCCAGGTGACGGTAGGAGCCGGTTGGCAGGAACGTGGTCGGGTCGAACCGATCGAGCCAAACCTCGCCCGCGCCGAGGTATAGATTCTGCGGATTTGGAGTCGGAGCCGATGGCATTGGAAAACCTCTTTGTGGTGCTAGATTTGGAACACACGTTCTGACAAAACTTTATCCACCTACGGACCCATCCTGATCGTCGCGTCGTTCGCACTCGTGAGGTAGCGGATGGCGAAGTCGACAATCAGAACACCGTAAGTCGCGTCGCTCCCGGCTTCGTCCTCCCACTGGCTCTCCACTTCCTCGATGTTGATGGCCAGGCCGCCCAGGGAGCGGTCACCCATCAAGGTCCGGATCACCAGCACGCGGAGCGGATCGGTAGCAGGCGGATCGCCCGCGGCCTCCATGCGAATCATCAGGTGCAACTCGCGGTCAGCGACTGGAGAGGTCCGCTTCATCTGCGTGGGATAGGTGACGCGCTCGACGCCCATCTTCACGTTCACCGCGGGAAGCTCGGTCTGCTCAAACGGGCGCACGCGCTGGTTACAAACCAGAACGCCGGACAGTCCTGCTGCCAGGACCGTCTCGGCGTGCTCGGTGATCAACTGACCGATCGTTTTGGCTGGAGCAGGACTCATTTGTCGTCGGCGTCGTTGTCCTGCTTCGGCTTACTGGCCGAACCCTTGGGTTTTCTCTTCGTGTACGCGTCCTCCAGGTCCTTCATGCCGTCGTTCCCAGCACGCTGCTGGCTGGCGCGCTCTGCGCGTTGCGCCCGGTTAAAGGCTTGCGGCGCGATGCCGCGGCTGACCATCCTCATAGTTGACCTTCCTACTTTCTCGAGAAGTGTTATGAAACTCGTAACAGCAACTGAGTGAGAGCACCGTCGCCCTCCATCAGGGCCTTCCACACTTCGTAGTTGACGCCGTCGACATTGCAGGTCTTGCCGCCCTCCAGAAAGCCGAACAGCGTCGTCTGCACGAACACCCGGACCAGCCGCATCACCACTCCCGCCGCCGCGGGCGAGTCCAACTTCAACTCGTCCGATTCCAGACGCAGGCACGGGCCGGTCACGGGAGGCCCCACATCCGGTGTCGCCGTGATCACGTTGGGTGAGTCGGCGAGCATCGTCGGAATATCGTCGTCGTTCCAAAAGACAGACACGGCTACGCTGCAGCCCTAACCTTCTTTTTCAGAATGGCCATGATCTGGTTCTTGTTCATGCCAGCGTCGACTGAAACGTTGTGCTGTTCCGCAAACTCGATCAGCTGAGCCTTGGTCATTCCGTCCAGATCAACCCGTTGCTCCGATGGACGCGCGGACTCAGTCCCCGTGACAGCTGGCGTCGCTGGCGGCTTCGGGTAGTGGGCGACTCGTGCGACTCCGTCTGACGCCGGGGGAAGGACCCTCCCGTCATCGGCGATGGGTTCGCAGCTGGAGAGGTATTGCTTCGGGATCTCGCCCTGGAACTCCACCACCTGGCCCTTCTTGAAATGGTTTTCAAGAGTGGCGCGGTAGTAGCCGCCCCCGAGCGGTTGCATGCAGTGCTTCCGGTCGACCGCCTCTTCGTCGGTGAGCCGCATCACGATGCCAGGCATGAGGATCAGAGCCTGCGCGGTGACAATTGCTTTCATGGCGTTTCCCTCTCTGAAAACAAGTTGTGGCGGCGCTCCGCGTTCCGGAAAACGCGAGAGCGCCGCCTTTCCGGGTGGTATGTCGTCTAGGCAAACGTGCTGAGCACGGCGCGCTGCCAGTACCCATAGCCCACGTTGCGGAGCGCGGTCACACCGTACTGGTGCTTGCGCTCCTTGAACTCGAGCTCCGAACCTTCGGCGATAGCGTCGACGGTGATCGGCACTTCTTCCTGGCGAATCAGCGAGCGCGTCGCTGTGTCGGTGAGGAAGGTGTAGAACGCGTTCCCGAGCGAGAGCAGCCGGGCGTTGACCGCGAGGTCGAACCCATAGCCGCCCACGTTCACGATCGTGTTCGTGCGCGAGGTTCCGCCGTCGATGATGATGGGGTTCTTCAGAGCCGCGGCTGCCGGTTGAAACAGTTGCGGCCCTACCATCACCAGGAACGTGCGTGCATTTTCGTTGATCGGCTCGCCCTGGTCGTCCACGAACCCGGCCATTTGCTCGACGGCGGTGAGGATCGCCGTCTCCATCTCGCCCGCGGTCGGAATCGAGCCGGCCTTGGTGGGAGCGAGCTTGTTGGATTGATTCCCGGCAGGCCCGCTATCGGCGAGGTGGGCCGTGTCGAAAAAGAAAGCGCCGTCGTAGCAGATGCTGGTCGGCCCAGCAATGAGCAACGCGGTCAGCAGCTTCGCCCAGTGCGAATTCGCGCGAGTCGCCAGTTCCCGCACGCGGGCCATGATCTGCCCCGTCTTGTCGCGGCGCATGTCGTCCAGCAGGATCTCGAGCGTCGCCTCGTACGTTTTGTTGGCGATGGTCAGGCCGTTGACGCTGAAACCCTTGGCCTGGCGTCCACCGATCCACTCGCGCATCGCGGGTGTCATGCCGAGCCATCGATAGGTCTCGGATTCTTGGTTGGACTCAAACAGGTTGGAAATTCCCGGTATCCACGTGTTCCCTATGTCCTGTTCGAGCGCGGCGTAAAACTCGCCGATGATCGACCGGCTTCCCAGATCAGAAATTGTTCCTGGCACGATATTCACCTCGTCTTCAAAATTTTTGGAGCGCCCTAACAGAACTTGCACGCGGCCCCGGTCGCCCAGGGCCGCGTTCCGAAACCGACTACGACAGCGTGACGCCCAGGTTCTCGATCACATTCCAGGTCCCGCCCTGAGCCTCCAGGAGCACGTTGTTCCCGACCGCTGCGGCATACGTGGCGATGTGAAGCGCCCCGTTGAGTCCGCTGGCGGGAGTCGTGACCGTGTGAGCGAAGGCAGTGTTGGACGTGATACGAATGCGCTTTCCGTCGTCCGTCCCAGCCGTGGGCAGAGCCAAGGTCATGACGGCAACGCCGGCCTTGGTGATCAGCACATCGGTGAAGGGCGCGGTCGGGAGAGCAATTGCTCCGCTTGCGGCGTAAAGCACGGGCGCGGTGACCTGCTCGGCCATATCCGAAAGCAGATCGGCGGCGAACGCGTTGTACTCCACCACGCAACGGGTGAGGGAGTTGGTGACCGCGTCCTGGGTGAACTCAGCGATGCGGCCCACGACGTACATTGCGCCGGAGCCGGGCTTGGTGACCGAGAACGTGTCGCTGGTCGAGCAATAGACCAGCTGCCCGATCTTGGTCGGCGAACCCGCAACCCAGAGCACCACTTTGCCCTTGTCGTTGACTCGAACGCGGAGCGCACCCGCGAGGCCGGAGCCCGGCGCATCGCCCACGAACTGAACTGCGCCCACGCGGTTGTCGCGGCGCTTGATGGCGAAACCCACAAATGTGCCCGCGCCAGCAGCCGTCTCCGGAGTGTTGGCGTAGCCCGTGGTGACGCCGTCGACGATGACCGGCGACCCTTGGAAGATGCAGACAGCGGCATCGATGGGGTACTCAACTACGTTTCCAAGCTCGTAGTTTCTGACGCAATCGGCGGTCAGCGCGCCCTGTACTGGATTGTCCTGCGCCATTGCTTTTGCTCCTGTTCTGAATTTGTGAAGCGCGGGCCTGAGCAGAGCTCAGGCCCTTGGTGCTGAACCGCCGACTACGCCGGTTTCTTATTGAGAATCCGAACCCGCCCTGACGCCTCTGCTTTGCAGAACGCGACATACGCGGTCTCGCTGGTGAACTCGTTATGGAGCTTCGGGTTCTTCTGCCAGTTGGCTTTCGCTACGGCAGTGACCTGCTCCGCTGACATCGACGCATCGACCTTCTGCGTGGTGGCCGACGTGTCCTCGGTGGTCGAATGCACCACCGGCCTGCCCGCGTCGTCCTTCAGGTCCTTGGCGATGCCGCCCAGCTTTTTCTTTTCGGCTGCGAGGATCTGAATTGCGGCTTGCTCGCCCGTGGTTTTGCCGTCGAATTTCAGCTTGGCTACCAGTTCCTCGTGACCCGGCATCCCATTGCCCTGCTCTTCCACGGCCTGAATTCGTGCGCGTTCCGCCTTGCAGCCTTCCTCGAAGCTCTGCTTGCGCATGGCCTCAACGTCGGCTGGCAGGACGGTGGTTGGTGCATTCGTTTCCATAGTCAGTCCTTCCTTTGTCAGCGCCGCGGCGCTGCGAGTTTTTGGAAATAACAATTGGTGCCGGTCGTCTTTCAACTGCTGTAGGGCCTGCATGGTCGTCCTCTTGCCGTCCACCAGGCCCACATCGATAGCCTTCTGGCCGATAAAAATTCGGCCGTCCGCCATCTCCGACAAAACTTTTTCAGCGCTCACTCCGCGGTTGCGCGCGACGTCGTCAACCAGCACCGTGTAGATCTGGTCGACCTGGTCCTGGATCTCGGCCCGGCCCTCCGCAGAGAGCGGCTCGTGCTCGCTCGCGATGCGTTTGTATTTGCCGGCTGAAATTTCCGTCACCTTCACGCCGCGGTTCGCTTCCGCCTTCGAGAGGTCGGTGTGCGATGCGACCACTCCGATCGAACCCACCTGCGCGGTGCCGCTGCTGATGTACAACTCGTCGGCAGAGGAGCCGATCCAGTACGCGGCGCTGGCCATCATGCCCTCGCACACCGCGACGATGGGCTTCTTCCCGCGCGCCTCGAAAATCTGATTGCAGAACTCCTGCGTGCCACTGACCTCGCCACCAGGCGAATCGATCACCAGCAGGATCGAATGGATCAGCGGGTCCTCCATTGCCATCGAGAAGTCGCGCTGCAGCAACTGCGTCGACGTGCCGCCGCTGATCGCGGCCATCATGTTCATCCGCTTCGCGAGCACGCCCTCGATCGCGAGAATGCCGACGCCGTCCACCACATCGAGTGCGCGGTACTGCTTGTCGAGCGGCCTGCCCAGCTGCGCCTCTACCGCGGCGATATCCACCTTGTCGCCATGCGCGTGGCGTTCATAGAGGTCGCGGATCTCCGCGTACTTTTCAGGAGCGATCGCCCAGGGGGAATTCAGAACGTCGATGATGTTCATTTTTTGCGCTCGTCCTCTCCGTCGCCTTCGTTCTCGTCCTCTACCTCTTCCTGATCGGAATCATCGTCTTTTTCAGACGGTGAACCTTCGCCGGGATCGCTCGGAGCACCCTTGGCCTTTTTTCTTTTGCGGGGCGCGACACTGTCAGTCCCTTCATCGCCTTTCTTCTCCTTGGGGCCGGGGTTTTGCAGATCGTCGATCGTGCCGTCCGCTACCGGAGCAGCACTCGCGGATGCGGCCTTGCCAGGGGCAGCTGTGGGGGTATTCGCTGGTTTCGCTGCTCCCTGGCCCGGCTTCTGCGGGGCGGGTTTTGATGGCGCTGGCGAAACACCGCCGCCGCCTGGTTGCCCGGCAGGAACTGGTTTCTGTCCTGGTTCCCCCTGGGAATCGGGGATCGTTTGCTCTGCAGTGGTGATCGTTTCGCGCTGCATCGGCGGACCCACCTGCGTCGTGCTGGTGATGAGGCCGGCCTTCACCGCGGCATCGCGTTCTTTCGTCTGCTGCCGCATGTTGTCGGACCAGATCCCGCCATTCAGCTGCATCGTCTCCTGCGCGAGCGTCGACACCCGGATCTCGAGTCGCTTCTGCGCGGCTTCCACTTCCTTGACCGGGTCGATCTGCATCGGCTGTTCGCCCAGCCACTGCGCCTGCAGGTAGGCGGCGCGGATCATCGGTTTCGAGAAGTAGCCCGGCGCTTTGATTCGACCGGTGGCCACCGCCTCGTCCATCCACGCCTCGTAGATCGGCTGACAGAAACCCTGGGCAACCCAGGAGCGTCTGTTCCGAAAAAAGCGCCACGCGTCGAGCAGCGCCGCGCGGCTCGCCGAGTAACTCGCGGTGAAGTGCTTGATCAGAACCTCGAAGGGCAACCCTAAAGCGATGCCGATCTGCCGGAGAATCGACTGCACGAACAGGTCGTAGCCTGTGTTGGGCCGGTTCGGATTCACCGTGGTGACGTCCTCACCAGGGCCAAGCTCGATGATCGCGCCGGAGGCCAGGCCCACTTCGTCGTTCGAAGCCGCCCCGCCAGAGCCGGATGAGCCGGTACCGTTGACCATCGAGGGGAACTGTGGGCTCACGTCCTCGCTCTCTTCCGTTTTGATGAACACGGTCAGCATGGCTGCGACCACCGCGGCCATCACTTCGGCCTCGGTGTAGCGGTCCAGCTGCTTGATCGTTTCGATTACGGGAGTGAGGTACGGAATGCCGCGGGTTTGCCCAGGGCGCGTCTTGTCGTAAAGGTGGATCACGTTCCGGCGTTTCGTTTTTGTGCCGAACGCTGGGTACTTGTCCCAGATCAGCGCCTGCGCGCGGTCGATCGAGCCGGGGTGCCGCCGCATCAAGTGGTAGGCGATCGGCGCGCCGTACTCGTCCATCTCCACGCCGCCCGTGAAGGTAACGGTGTTGCGCTGAAAAAACGGGTTAACCAGGCGATCGGCCTCGATCAGCTGCAACCGGAGCGTGTAGGGCGTGCGCTCGGCGGGGCCATCCATCGGCATCAGACAAATCACGTCGCCGCTCTCGAGCGCGGAGCGGAACGCCAGATTTTGCAGGCCGTAGAAATCGTGGGTGCGCGTGACGTCACAGTCGCTCGACTCCGACCACAGCCGGAACTCGCGTTCTGTTTTTGACATCCAATCGGACGCCGCGTCCTCGTCCATGCCCAGGGTCTCGGCCTCGATCTGGCTCTGCAGCTGCAGGCCGGTGCCGATGACGTTCTGGCAGACGGTGCCGATCGCGCCGGTCGCGAGGGGGGCGTTCCGAATCAGATCGCGGGAGCGATCGCGCAAAAGTGGAAGGTCAAAAATTATGTCGGAGTCGGCGCTGTTGACGCGGAGCCGCCACTGCTGCGTCTGACGGCGATTGGTGCGAGCGCCGGTGTAGCCTCCAGGATAGCTACCGCCCTGCCCTCCGAACCAACCGCCGCCCATGAACCCGCCAAGGCCGCTCCAGCCGCCCATCGCGAGCATCGCCTTCGACTTCATGCGCTGCACGCCGCGCTCGGGAGAGATCGTCGCAATGATACGGTCGAGCAGGTTGGGTTTGATCTCTTCGCGGATCGCCGCGAGCGCGCCGCCCGCGGTCAGCCGAGGCACCTCGCGGAAATTCATGCTGGGGCTGCTCATGGGAGAGGCACCGCCCCGCGAATGCGAATGCCGCCACGCGCGGCGCGTGCGCGGAGAACGCCGATGCGCTTGTCCAGGTACTCAAGGGTCGACTGGATTTCCTTTTGATTGGCGCGAGTGAGGGAACGACCGCCGATGGAGTATGCCTGCCCAGCAGCAACCTTGATCTCGGCATCACTCCACAATTCGTAGCGACGCAAGGCTTCTGTGAGCGGGTCGGCGTAAGGGGGCATCGCCCCGAGGATGCACGCTTTAAGAAGTACTGAACAGACGCAATTGCAATTTGCGGGGCAAACGGCGAGTGCTTACTGCACTCCGCGGCTGCGGAATTTCCGCTTCCGGTCGGGAGCGAGCGACGTCAGGCTTTGCTTCGTGCGGTTGATGGCCTGGGCGAGAAAGCCCAGGTCGCGATAGGTGACGGGATCACAGACGTTCTGCAAACAGAACAGCGCGGCGTAGCAGTACACAGTGAGGTCGAGCGCCTCGTTCCGGTTGTAGGTTTTGACGTAGACCGCCTTCCGGGTCCGGGTGCGCTTGTCCCGGACGGTGATCTTCTTCTCGCCCACCAGCTGCTCGAAAAACTCCTCGGTGACCCGCTCATGGAAGTGAATGAAGCCGGGGCCGGGCTGCGGGATCTTCAACCGCGAGAACACGCGGTCCTTCGCGGCATAGGTCGCGATCGTGAACAGCCGGACGCCGTGTTTTTTCGCCGTCGCCTCAGCGACCAGGCCGGGCTTGCTGAGGTAATCAACGCCCTTGATCGCATACACGCGGCGGCGCGCGCCCTGGCGCGGGAGCACGAAGTCGTAGACGGAGTCAGCCTGGTTGCCGGAGTCGACGAAGGTGATCGCGGGCGTGAGCATCGCGCCGCTCTGGTGCTGGCGCTGCTCCAGCAGAAAATCATCGGCCTGGTCCCACGTGCTCTCGAGTCCCGGATCGTCCCAGATGATGCGGTGCTCGATCAGCCAAGCCTCTTCCCCCGCGCCGAACCCCATGAGTAAACATTCCAGCCGGTTCGCTTGCACGTCGATCGCACCGACAAGCACCGCGCAATTCGCGGGCACCGCCGCGGCGTAGGGCTCCTGGCGCTTCAGCAGCGCGTTCGCGTTGAAGGTCTCGCCCTGCTCTTCCCAGGTTTCGCCCAGGCGGAGATTGATGAACGCTTTCAGCTTCTCCGGATTTTCCTGCGCCTCCGTCCACTCGATCGCCAGTTCAGACCAGACGTCGTTCCGCCACGCGGCATACAGCGCGTTGATGTAGAACCCAACGATGCTGCGCCGCTCGGGGAATTTCGCAACCCACTTCCCACCGGCCAGCATGCTGCGCTTGTAGCGCTCCTCGATGCCCTTCCGACAGCCGCGGCAGAGGAAACGAACGGAATCCGGAACAGGGTCCCCGTCTGCGTTCTTCTCCCAGATCAGCAGGTACTCGCCCGTGTCCGGATCGCGCCAGAGCAGCGGCTGCATCTCCCCACAGAACGGGCAGGGCACGTGGAACATCTGCTGGCTGCTGCGTTCGAAGTCGCGATCGACGCGGCTGAGGCCCTTGGGCTTTGCTGGCGTCGAACCTTTCAGGATCTTGGCGTCGGGATAGGTGTCGGTGCGGCGCGTCGCGATTTCAATCGGGTCGCCTTCACCGTCGACGTCCTCGGGATACGCATCCATCTCGTCGAGCAGCACGATCGGGACCGGATCGCCGCGCAAGCCCTTGCCGGACTGCGCCCCGGTGAGCTTCAGGAACCCGCCGTCAAACTCTTTCAGCAGCTGCGTGTTGCCGCCCTTGCGGGAGACGTTCTCGCGCACCTTGGCGCGGAGCGACGGGCACGCCTCGATCATCGGAGCGATACGCTTCCGCGAATAGCCCTTGGCGTCGCCTTCCGCGGGCTGCACCAGCAGCATCGGGCGCGGGTCGTGGTCGATGAAGTACCCCACGATGTTATTCAGAACACCGTCCGACCAGCCGATCTGCGTGCTTTTTTTGCAGACGATCTCGCGCACCTCGGGATCTAGGAGCGCGTCCATCATGGCGTCTTGGTAGGGTTCGGAAACCCAGCGACCAGGCCGGTTGCTGGTGCCCTTCGGAAGGATGCGGTTCTCAGCGGCCCACTGGCTGATTTTTAGGAACGCCGGAGCGTTGAAGTGCTCGCTTATCTTTTGATCCGACTCCCACAGCGCCGTCTGTTGTTCCGGCAGTAGAGTTACGGTCGCCATTCCCCTCCTTGCTGAGAATCGACAGCATGTCGCGACACTCGCGATCGATCACATCCTGAATGCCGCGCCGGTCGAGGCCCACCAGCATGCCCGAAAGACGCGAGGGGAGCGCGAGCACGCGCTGGCGGATCGTGATCACCCATCCGAGCAGCAACTTCTCGTAGGCCGCGATGGGGATGATCTTTCCGCGGCGCTCCAGCAGATCCAGTTCGCTGAGGTCGGCCTGGGCCTTCAGGAGCCGGTGCCGCTCGACGCGAAGGTTCACGCCGCTGAGCTTCTCTTCCTCCGTGATGCCGCTGCGGTTCATCTGCGCGTGCAGATAACGGACGTACCAGGCCAAGCACCGCCCGACGTCGTACTGGCCGCGGGCTTCGTGCGGCATCCCCTTTGCGACCAGGCCCGCGATGGACTTGGGCTGCACATCCATCACTCGCGCGAGGTCCTCGTAGGAAACCAGTTGCGGCATGCGTCACGACACCTCTCCAAGGAGCGCCATGACTGAAAGTTACTCCTTCCCGCGTTTCTTCTTCGGCGGGTCGGTGATCGAGAGGGAGATGTTCACGGAGACGGTGGTCTCCACTTTCACGCTGAACCCCGACGACTCCAGCGCGCGCTTGATTCTCAGAACACGGTCGGACGTCATCGCGACGTCGTACAGATTGATCGGGTCGATGGGCGTCTGTTCGTCGCTCATGCGGCCTCCTGCGGGAGCAACGGTGCGACTCCAGCCAAATGCATCCGAGCGGCGGCGATGCCTTCAGGCCCGTCGAGTGCAGCTGATTCCATCAGCGATGGCAACCCGCCCTCGATCGAGGCCAAGACCTCGGCGCGCGTCGCCGCGCGGCCCTCGCAATACCAGAACACTTCCTCGGGATCGCCCACCTTGACCAGGAACCCGTCCGCTCCCGATTCTTTCGGGGCCGGAACGATGCGATAGCTGCGCGTCACCCAAACCAGAGCGACGCCGGGGTTGCGGCGGAGCATGATGCCTGGCGCGGGCTCATACTTTTCCGGTAGATCGTTCTCGCGGCGCACCACTGCGGGCTTCACCAGGAACGGACAGCCGCGCGCGGAGAACGTCGCGCAGTCCAGGTGCGACGGCGGCTCGGACGAAATCCGGTTGATGGCGCACATCGGGCCGATCACGAACGCCATGTAGCGGCCCAGCATCGCGCCGCACACCCAGCAGCGCTTCTGCTTGATCGCGATGTAGCGCTTGCGGGAGTCCACCACGCGGAAGTCAGAATGGTCGACGGCGAGATCCGGGGGCTTCTCGCAAGGGGAGCCGTCCGGGTGAAACCACTGCACAAACCACGGGACGGGAAACCCGCGCGCGTCGACCGGGAGATTCCGCATGCGGACGGGCAGCGGTGGAAGGTTCGGGTGAAGGGTGTTCATGAGTGCCTCCTGTGGTCTTGTAGGAATGCCGTCTCTAACTTCTTGTTGGTCACAGCGATCGCGGGCTTGGGCAATGGGCCGACCGTGGCCACGATTCGCTGCGCTCGCATGATGCACTCCTGGCAGAAAATCTCAACGTTCTTGCCCTTGTCGACCGTCGACCAGCCCAGGAGCTCGGCGACGGCGTCGGTCTCGTCGCGGCGCTTGTGATGGCCGGTAAGCTCGATCTTCGCGCCGCACTCCCCGGCGCACTCCAGAGTGTGTGTATAGAGCAGGCTCATTTGCGTTTTGCCTTTCTGCCGGTGTGAAGTTCCCAGCGGCGCACGATGACGTCGGCGTACTTCGGCTCGATCTCGATCGTCCGGCACTTGCGCCCGGACTTCTCGCACGCCATCAACGTCGAACCGGAGCCGCCGAACGGATCGAGCACCAGCTGGCCGGGCTCGCTGCTGTTATTCAGGAACCGGCTCACCAGAGCGATCGGCTTCATGGTGGGGTGTTCCGCATTTGCGGACGGTTTGTCGCAGTAGAGCACGCTGGTGGGAAGCTCCGACACCTGAAGCTCGGCCCCGCGGAAGATCAGCAGGCGATCGCCGATCAGAATCTTCCACGCGCCGTCCGCGGTGCGCTCCACCGTCGTGTCCGGCCCCAGATCCTGCACCGTCGTCTGCTTGCGACCGCCGTAAAACTTGTGGGACCCGGTCGGTTTCCAGCCGTACAGCACCGGCTCGTGCTGCCACTGGTAATCGGAACGCCCCATCACCAACGAATTCTTCCTCCAGATCAGGCACCCGGCGAGCTTGAACCCCGCCTCACGGAACGTGCGGCGGAAGTTCAAGCCCTCGGTGTCCGCGTGCGCGACGTAGATGGACGCGCCCCCTCTGGCACAGCGGAACATTTGCTCGAACGCGCGGAGCAGGAACCCGCGGAACGCCTGGTCCTTCTGGTCGTCGCCCTTAATCGTGCCCGCGCTGCCCTCATAGGCCACGTTGTACGGCGGATCGGTGAAAATCAGGTCGGCGCGCTCGTCTCCCATCAACTTGTCGAGGTCCTGGCCCTTGGTTGCGTCGCCGCAAAGCAGCCGGTGGTCGCCCAGGGTGATCAGATCGCCCAGTTTCGTTTCCGGAACAGCCGGAGCCGGGGGCACTACGTCCTCGTCGGCCTCCGGTACCAGGGAATCAGCGCTGAGGATGGCCAGCACCTCGTCCGTCTCGAACCCGGTAGGGATCAGGTCGAAGTTCGCGGCCCGTAGCAGCTTCAATTCAGACGCGAGCAGGGGCTTCACCCAGGTCGCCTCTTCGCCGGTGCGGTTGTCGGCCAGCCGGTAGGCCCGCTCCTCGTCCGGCGTGAGGTTATCAGCCACGCGCACCGGGGCCTCGGACATCCCCAGGCGGAGCGCAGCGCCGCGGCGCGTGTGACCGGCGAGGATAACCCCCTTTTTATTCACCACGATGGGCTGCTGCCAGCCGAACGTGCGGAGCGAGGCCATCACCTTGTCGATCGCCGCCTCGTTGTCACGGGGGTTGTTCTGGTAGGGGATGATCTTCTCGAGGGGCCAGACTTCAACCTTCCATGTTTCGGCCTTCTTCGCTGCTACTGTTACCATTTTCAGAACTCTCCTTATTATTAGGGCCTCTGCCCGGCCTTGATAGGGAACGGGGTCAGCAATCCGCAGCTGCAGCGAGCGACAATGAAGTTCCCAGCCCTCTCGACCACGGTGGTCTTCGGTAGGCGCTTATCGCAGTGGAAGCACCTCGGCTGACCATCGACGTCGAAATCCGCGAGGGTGAAGTGGCGGCGGCGGATCATTCGCGGAAATGTCCCCATTCTCGTTCGAGCGCGATTTGCTCTGCCTTCGTGTTGGCATCCTCGGCCTCGCGAGTGGCCGCTTTGTTTTTCCATACCTCTCCGACTGGCCGGTAGCCCCCGACCAGAACCGTGCCGCGAGTCTCGGTCTCATCCCAGACGATCGCCACGTCGCGGCTGAGCAGGTGCTTCGACACTTCTCGCACAAGTTGCTGATCGTTGTCGCAGTCGACCGTCCGCCGAACGTTGTCTCTGCCCACGTTCACCAATTCGTAGAGCATTCCTTTCCTCCATGCAAAAAAAACTGACTATGTCTGGTGAGGGGTCGCGGTCGCCGTCACCTGCGACGCCGCCCGCCCCGCCAAAGGACCCTGAGAATACACAAGCGACCCATACCTAGAGAACCCGCGCGGGCTCGGGGGGCCGAGCACAGCACACACACACACAGTGCGTCCACACACACACCCGGATGGTGCGAGCGCTGCCCTTAGAGCAACGTCGCCATACAACACGCGCACCACAGGGAGGGGGTTCATGCTGCTGCGACCGCGGCCTTTCTCTTGCGGGGTTCCACGCTGGCATCGAGGGCCTCGTACCGCTTCAGGAACTCAGAGCCGGACTTGAAACCGAACGCATCCGCGAGCGAGATCAGCTGTGGCAGGTTTAAGCGCGCTTCGCCGTTCTCAATTGCGAAACAGCGCGCGAGGGTCATATCGGCCTTCTTGGCGAGTTGCCTGAGGGACAGACCTCTTGCCTCTCTGGTCTTACGAACGTAATCGGCGAACTTCAGTTTGGAGAATCTACGCATATTGTTTCTGTTCACGCTCCTTTTCTATTTTCAGAACAGCATCCATGACTTGAGCCGCCGTCAGATCCCAGCCCTTTTCCCTGGGCAGCTTCGAGATAACGGCCCACTTGAAAGCCTGATGGAGTTGAACGGCTCGTTCATCGTCGCCCAGGCTATCCGCGAGGATCGCTAGAGCTAATTGCGCAGGGCCTGAGCCGCCATAGCCCCACTCAAAACCAGTTGGTGAGTGATTCCACAAGTCGAGCCGCGGTGGGAGTTTTCTGCCATCGCCCTCGTCATCTTCGAAGCTCACCCACACGATGCATCCGTTCCCGGTTCGCAGTCCGGAATAGACTTTTTTGCTCATTGCTTTTGGGCCTCTCTCGCCCTGTGCCGTTCGTCTTGGCAGTGCAGGACCTGCATTCTCCAGTCGATAAACCAATCGAGAGAACAATCAGCAGACGCGAGGATCGCGATGATGTTCGGGTCCCATTCGTCGAATGGGAAGTGCTCACACTTCCACGAAAACAGAACACCGTCCGGGTGCTTGTAGACCACCAGGAGCTTCGAGTGCGGAGCAACTTCGAGATTGCAGTTCGTGCATCTCATGCCCTTTTTTCCTCTTCGTGAAACCGTAGATCGTGATCGAACGGTTCATCGCGGAGCGCGTGGATTGGAGCGCGCATTTTGCCGGTCGGCCATCCCATGCAGACCTCGGTGATCTCTGCGTTCGACTCCAGGCAGTCGTCGCAGATAACTGACAGCGCGCCATTCATCGGCAGATTGCACGCGACGCATCCCCAGCCGCTCCCAGGGACGGGCGCGGGCTTTGTGTGCATGATCAGGTTCCGCACGTTCTCCGTGCCCTGGCACGCGCAACACTTCCCGAGGTCGATATCCTTGTTCATGCCGTCTCCAGGTAGTTGTCGAGATACCTACCGAGCTCGTACTTCGCGATGAGCGCTTCCATCGCCGGTATGAGAAGCGCGAGGTTCGTAGGGTCGGCCCGAACGACCGCATCCGCAAACGCGCAGAGGAAACCGCCGTGCTGGCCGCGGCCCTGCGAAACCTCCGTGAAGATGTGACGCATCTGCGACGTATTGTACGTTGAACACATGATCCGTTCCGTTTACCACACTTCTGTTCCGTTTTCAAGTCAGCGCGACTTATAGGCCCGGTCGAACTCGCGATCGAACACCTCGTTAAACACGCGCTCCGCGATGCCCAGGAAGTCGTAGCGCCGCTTCAGGGCGGGACGCTGGATGAACAGATACATCGCGCGGATCACGTCGCCGGTTTTCTGGAACAGGCCGCGGGGCGTCGTGCCATGCTTGACGTTGGGGAGCGTGAACAGCCCACCGTCCTGCTCGGTGACCAGCTGCGTCGTGCCGTCTTTCAGCACCCGCGGGTGCAGGTTGATCTTCGACAGCTGCAGCGCCGCGACCACGGGATCTGAGAACGACGGACGCGCGGCCCCACCCGTCACCGGCACACCTACGCTCTTGCCGGCCACGGGCTCTTTGAATCCGCCCTCGACAAACTGGTCGAGCAGGGTACGGTTCTTGTGGTCGATGCCCATCTCGCCGTACACCTGCTGCGGCCCGATGCCCTTGAACACCTTGGCGAACGTGAAGATCTTGATCAGCCGATACATGAAATCGTTCTTGCGGATGGTGAAGCGCCGGTCAAGCTCGGCGCGTTCCTCGCGCTGGATCTCCTGCATGGTGCGGTTGATGGCGGTCGCAGTTGAGTACGCGAGCCGTTTCGATTCCAGTAACGTCTTGGCCTCAAGGCCGCGGATGTCGATATCGAACTTGATCATTTGGCGCGCTCTTTTCTGCTGTGCCTTTCGAGATAGCCGTCCTGCACTCTCTCGGACCAGCCCCAATCCTTGATGCGGGCCACTAGACTATTGCGGTGAATTTCCAGTTCGTCTGCAGCCTGCGATTGATTGAAATCGTTCCTCTCGAGTGTCCACCAGATATACCACTGCTCGAATTGCGTGACCGCCATCGTAAGGCCAACACCGCGCGTCACCGTCAAGTTGTCGGCAGAGCGCCGCGGCGCAATGGTCGTCACGGGTTGACCTCGCGCTTCATACGTTCGAACCAGTTCGCGATCCGGTGCGCCTCTCCGGATAAGAAGTGCTGCAGCCGCTCGTTCTCCAGCGCGCCCAGCTTCGCGGCGTAAGGATGGTTCTGAATCCGGAACAGGAAATCACCGCACGTCACGTGCAGGCAGTTGCCGAGCACCGTCATCTGCACGGGCTCAACTTTCACAGGTGTAACCGGGTGTCGAACTTCGACCTCGCGCCTGATCATGGTTTCCTCCTGAACTGCAGGACGTCGGGGCAGCTGGCCCAGTGCGCCTCCCACAACGCGCCCTCGCTGCCTGCGACCATTGAGAACGGCATCCGCTTCCCATTCGGCGTGTGGTACCAGCGAAGCAGCGCGGAGCACGTCTTCCCCGTGCAGCGGGCCTCGAAGCGAAACTCATAGCCGCCCTGCACCAGTTCTGCATCTGTGGCTGGGAATTTCATCCGGCCCGCCTCAGCTTCAGCGCCTCGATACATCGCTTGCAGGTGACAGCGGATTTCAGCAGCGTCCAGCGCTCACGGCGAAGGTTCAACGCCCTGGGCCGCGCTGCGCAAAGGGGAGACACCGCACCGTCGCTCCGGATCTTGTCCGCGAAGTGGTACGGTTTGTGATCGTGGTAGGGATCGTCTCGGCTCATTTCGCCCTCCTCAGCGCGTTCCTGCTGGTGACCGCGCGGAACCCGTCCTCGAATTCCACCAGGCAACTGTTCATCGCGCCGCGCACCAGGACAGCGCAGCGCTGGCCCTTGCGCCCCATCCGGTTCCACGCGTAGCGGTACGGGAATGCATTCACCAGATGAACCTCCCGCATATGCGACAGCGGTATTTTCGGAACGGCTTCTTGCTTCCGATGCCCACGTGATTTCTCAACTCCCTGCAGCACGCATTTCTCCGCAACTCTTTCGTCGGGTCCGGCCACTTCAACACGCGCCGCCTCATGCGACGCGCCTCGATTGCACGAACACCCGGTACCCTTCCAGGCGCTCGACATCTGCCGAGCGCGGCGGCTTCACGTGATCGCCGGCATCGTCCAGCGGATCAGCGAAGTCACGCTCGAACGAGACGCGCGCGGCGTCGTCGACCAGGTTGTTCGTGCTCCAGGCCCGATGGGCTTTCGCCTTTGCGATCGCGCGTTGGTACTCGTCTGCGTTCATGCGATTTCGCCTTTGGGGTTGATGTTGGTTTTGGTGTTGCCCTTTCGGTTTTGCCACTCGCGGAGCTTTTGCTTTTGCTCTTGCCTTCGTCTCTCCAACTCACTCGTCGTCGGTTGGTCGAACACGGACTCCGCCTTTTTTTTTAGAGATTCCAGGCTCGATGTTTCGTGCGGAACGCTTTCCACAATTTCCACTGTTTCCACAGGGCTTACTACGGTTGAAATATGAACAGAATCTTCCACATGCACCGGCCCCTCTGGCTTCTGGCTCTCTGGCTTTCTGGCTTTCTGAGCAGTGCGAACGGCACTGCCATTTGCACTGCGATCGGCAGGACTTCTGGCAGAAGTCTCCTCGCTGCAATCGCTTGCGTCGGACCCGAGCGGGAGCACCTGCTGCGGCTCTCGATCGAGGCCTTTTTCCTTCACCCACTGATCTAACTCTCGGCACGTCCTGCAGTTAGGATTGCTCACCGCCCCCGCGCCGCATTCTGGGCACACGTCGGGCGGGTGAACCGGTCGCGTGCGAGCGGCGCTGCGACTTGCACTGCCGTTTGCACTGCTGTTGGCAGAGCCAGTCGCAGGAGCGCGCCCGCGATAACGCTTTTCCGCATTCTGCCGGGCGAGGTCGCTCTTCGCTTTTTCCTTCTCCATCCGCTTCGAAAAAAGGCGATCGCCTCGAAGCTCGAAAAACGGCTGGCAATACGGCAGGGAGTTGGTGACGCGGTGCAGGGGCACGCGGGTCTTGCGCGAGATCTCCTCCGGCGCGGCGGGGCAGGAACCCTCGATGCAGCAGACGCACCACATCTTGATCGAAAGCAGCATCGCGGCGTCGGGGGTGTTGTCGACGTCGGGATCGGTGAGAAAGTCGCGCGCCCAGAATTTAAACCAGGGGTTCTCCGCCATCACCTCACCAGCCGCATCTGGCGGAGATCCGCCTGCAGTCGTCCCTTGAGCACAAGCTCGCTGAGCACATCCTCGAAGTCGTCGACCGTCGCATCGACCGTTCCTCCGAAGGGACCGCTCGCGGATTCGAACTCAACCCAGCGCTGCGGGATGGTGTTGTAGTTGACGCCGCTCTCCGGGCGCACCAGGCCCTCGGCGTCGGCGTGATGTTCCAGAAACCGCAACAGGCTCGCGGCTCGGTCGGTCAGGTCGGGCATTCTTGTCCTCCTTGTGAAGAAACGGATTAGGCTGCGGATATTCGTTGTGCCCTCCGATTCGCAGCGTTAATGGCTCGGCGAGTGTTCTGTTGCTGCTCCGACCGCGTGGCCCATCGGCAGTTGCCCGGCTCGTAGTTGCCGTCAGTCTCGCGACGGTCGAGCGTCGTTCCTTCCGGGCGCGGACCCATGTCGGCATAGAACGCCTCGAAGGATTGCAGCCAGCGATCGCAGACCTTGATCCCTCGTCCGCCGTAGTACTCGTAGTGAGCCTTGTGGGGGTTTGTGCAGCGCTCGATCATTGCCCGCCATGACGCGTACTCTCGACTCTCACTCATCCCGTGCGTCTTGGCGCGTTGACATCCACAGCCGGTGGACTTTCCCAGGCGCAACGAAACTGCTAAAACGCTGCGCTCGATACCACAGTCACATTTGCAATTCCAGAACGCCCCGTTGCGCGGGTCCATGCGATCAAACCCAATCACGTTCCAACTTCCGAAACGTGTGCCCGTAAGATCAACTCGCGGCCTGCCCATTCAGACCTCCTCGACTTGCCAGGCTCCGCGCTGCTTGCGGGCTAAATAAAACGTGAACATGGGGAACATCTGCGCCGCGGCGATGATCTTCACCCGCCCGTCATCGCGCATGAAGCCTTTGGTCTCGTAAAACCAGATCAACCCGCCTTCGCTCCCCTGCACCATGAAGTCGGGTGTGTAGCGCAGATCCGGGCCGAGCTTCAGGGTCATTGCTTCGAAATGCACGCACGTGAGCTCGCCCGCGTGCCTTCGCAATTCCAGTCGCTCGAAAAACTCCGCTTCCAATTTGTTCATCTCACCGGCGCGGTGATGTCCGACTCTGCCGCGCGCGTGCGGTGAGAAGCGAGCCATCAGCACGCCTCCCAAACTCTGGCCTTGCGGCCCGTCGCCAACGTCTCGCACCTGCCGCTGAACTTCACCAGGCGGAGCGTGACCAGTTCGCTGCGACGCGTTCTGATTCCAGAGGGCGAGAGATTCAAGTGGGCCGGGTCCTCGATCACGCGGAGCGCCAGGCGCTCGTCGGTCATGGGGCCGAACTTCCGGAACAGGCCCAGGACGTACTGCTGCGACTCGCGGATGCCGCGCACGCTGGCAGCTGCAGCCTTGCTCGTGCTGGGATCGGTGCGCCGCGCGTGAGCGCGGGGCTCGTTGGTGAACAGGCCGATCTGGGCGTCTGAGTTCATGAAAGAAACCGAAGGTCGGGAGAATCGCGAGCACCGGGGCCGTACTGTTTGGGATCTGGCAACCCGTCAGGAACGTGCTCTCCGTGTGCTTCATTGACCGGGCCGCGACTGCTGAGCGCGTCAGGAAAAACACTCAGACAGTCGCGACCGGACAATGGCTCTGGCGATTCTCCACGACCTCCTCCATTGCGGGTCAGCCGTGCTCCCGCAATTCCTTCCCCGATGGGAGCGGTTAGCGCGCCCGCCATCGGGTATCGCCGTGGTTCCCTCGAACTACAGACGCGATGGCAACGGCACGCCTGCAGTCGCCCACGACAATCCTCAAAACTGAGTACTTCACAAACCCCGGCACACGGAGCGCGCGCGCCGCGGAGCCGAGAGCGATGCCGATGATGAAGCCCAGCAGGAACGCTGCGAACATCGCCTTGACGTCCCACATGCGCAGCGATCGCGACGGCTGGCTGGGCCAGCCCGCGATCGCGCGCCGCTTGGTCACCACGTGTCCGCGATAGAACTCCATCAGTGCCTCCCGAATAGATCCGCGGCGCTCGGCTGTGACGGCGGAGCCTCCAACTCTCGCTCCAAGGCATCGCCGGGCATATCGTGTGTTACGGGTACGCTTCCTGCGCGTTCCTGCGGCGCTGCAGCGGCGCGGGCAGGCTCTTGGGCCTTGACGCCGGGCTGCGCTGCCGTCGCCGCCTGGGGGCTCCGGGGCGCGGCTGCTGTTGACGTTTGAGGGGTGGTCGGCGGAGCCGCGAGCAATTTCTGCAGCACGGGGCACGGCAGGCCGTCCGGACCCTTCCCCATGTCGGCCTCGAACTCGATGAGCTTTCCCGTGATACCCGCGAGCTTCAACTCGACGTCGGTCTTCCGCACCCAGAAGCGCGCGCCCTTGACGAACAGCCAGCTGCCGTCCTGGTGCGCCTCGATCTTCTGCAGGATGCCGGTGATTTTCTTGGGCCACACGTTCTCGACGCGCGCGGGCTGCTGCCGTTCCGAGCGCGAAGCGCTGCGCGCGCGGGAGCCTTCCTCGGTGCCGGTGTCGCGGTCGTTGTCCGCGCCGTCATCCGGGATCTGGAACTGCGTCGCGAGGAAACTCTTCATCGCCGCGGTCGCAGCCTTCGCCAGATTCTTGTCGCCCGAATCGGTGCCGACGCCCGGCCACGGGATCGATTCCTCGTAGCCGGTCTCAGCGTCCATGAACACGGCGTCGTACCAGACCGTTACCTCGCGCTGCAGGTTGTTGTTGCGGCTTTGGTATTCGCGCCAGTGCAACTCGGGATCGGGAAGCCACTTCAGGAACACGCCGTTCCGGGCCAGCACCTTCCTGGTCGCAGCGACGATGTCGCTGGCGCGAACGTAGTCATAGCCCTGCTCTTTGTTGCGCCCGCTTTTTGGAACAGGCTCAATCTCGCCCAGGACCTTCACGAGCTTCGCGGCCAGCCGCGCCTTGAGGGTGCGGATGCCGAAGTCAGAGTCCTCCGACACGCTTGGTGTGATCGCAGTCGACATCAGTTCACCGGTGCTTTCTCAGCGTCGGTGGTGGTGGCCGGCTGCGTTTTATCTTTCCCCTTGCCTTTGAACTCGGCGAGAGTTTCGGCCGCTTTTTTGCCTCTGGCCTCCGGGTTCTCATCGTCGAACAGATTCTCCTGGCGCTCCTCTTCGGCCATCGCCTCCGTCGCCAGCACCGTTCCGGTTTTGGGATGCAGGACGGATTTCTGCCCGACCTTCGGCTCGTTGTATTTGACCGGGCACTCCACCTCGGTCATCTGATACCCCAGGTTGATCTGCTGCGCGAGCTTGGTGATCGAAGCGCGGTGGGCTTTGATGTCGGCGTTGTACTGCGACAGTTCCTCGGCCTTATCGTTCTCCGCGTTGTGAAGGTTCTCGACCGCCTGGGCCAGCTGGTCGCTGAGCACGGCTTTCTCCTCGAGCGTGAGATCCACGCGGAGTTGCCGCTTCACGTGCGTGGGACGGTGCTTCAGTCCCTCGAGGGCCTGGGCCTCAGCCCCGGCCTCTGCCAGTACGCTGTCAGGCGGTAAGCTGGAATTCTTCTTGCTCTTGCTCTTTGCCATTGTTGATCTCCTTCGCTTTGGGATCGCATACACAAATTCGGAACGGTTGATTGGGGAAGGGCTCGACGAAGCCCACGCAAAAGCAGAAACAGTATTTGCACTCACAGCACGTGGGAGCCTGCACCGGGATCTCGTGCGACTTGCCGCTGCTGGCTCCGGTTTTCGCGTAGGAGTAAGTCCGCGGTGGCAGGTGACTCCCGCGCTTGCACCCGCACCGACCGCACGGGTCCTCGGGAGTCCCACGTGACATGAGAAGCCGCTGCGCCTCGCGAAATTGCTCCGCGGTGATCATGATCAGTAGGGTTTCTTTCCTTTCCGCGTCGCCGGGGGTTGAGGTCCCCGCTTTCTGTCGCTGTGCTGCTTCTTCACGTAAGGACAGGCCACACCGTCCTCGCAAAAAACGCAGGTCGGAATGCCGAGCACCAGGCGCTCGGTGTAGCAGGTGTGCCCCATGTTCCTGCACATAGCGCACGGCATCCCTTTGGGGTGGTCGCTCACACCTGCTCCGGCCAGTTCCAACTGCGCCCGGCTGCGCCTTGCACCACGCTGGTCTCGTATTCCAATGCGTGGGGCGGGTTGCCGTCCTGAAACACTTGCAAGTTCACCGTGGTCGGGCTGTGAACCTTCACCACGATGGCCGGGAGCTTTACCCCTCCGGCTTTTTGAAAATGCACGATGCGCCCGATGCTCGGTACGCGTGTGGCGTGTGCTTCACCCATCTAATTGCCTCCTTTTCAGGCTGCCCGCTTCGGGGGTGTCGGTTTGGGTTTCGGTTTCGGAACAGCCCGGTCATTTCGCCGCCGCCTGGGAGATGTAGGGCTCCCTTTGCGGAACGGAACGACCGGGCCTGTTTCTAGGCTGCGTTGAAGTCGACGTAATATGCTTTGCCCACTTCGAACGCGGCCTCCGCGGGCGGGTTGTCGACGACCAACGTGATCGATCCGGACGGCGTGCTCTTTGCGTACTTCTCGTCGTCCTTGGCGTTGGGGTCGTACTGCGGAGTCAGCACTATATCGCTGCCCCCGCCCTGCCGCGGTTTCTTCGTGGTGACTGTGAACTTCGCTCTCACCATTTCCCGTATTTCCTTTCTGGTCGCTCGGGTTTGCGTTCCGGTATTCTGAGCGCTCCTCACCCACGGGGCCGAAGATGTCCTCGTAAGTGAGCGGCGTTCCGTCCGGGAGCCGTTGACGGTTTGAGTTACAGATCAGCTGGATCGCGCGCTCGGGCGAGAGCGGACGCCCACGCTTCCAATTGCGCACCGTCATTTCAGAACAGACCAGAGATCGCGCGACGGTCGCGGTGCCCAGGTGATTGATCCAGGCGAGCAGGCGGGCGGTGGGGATGAGCGGAGGGCGCGGCCATGTGCGCCAGTAGGGCTTGGCTTTGCTCTTCACCAGCGCCCCCTCTTCCGCGGCCAGAACTCCCACGCGAGCGCGGCAAACACCGCAATCCAGAACGCCGCTAGGACGGCGTAGGCGATGATTCGTGGGTTCATGAGCGGCACCGCCTCCGCTGGATCTCAGCGAGTCGTTGCAGGAGCCGGTCACGTTGTCTGAGCTTTGAATACAGCCGCCACTTCCAAAAGGCGAGACGGAACAGTTCGAGAACGTATTGGAAGTAGAGCTTCAGAACGGCTCCATCGCGCGCCCCAGGCAGGACGCATCTGGACACAACTTGAGCCGCCTAAGATGAATAACTTACAGGTAGGGTGTTCTGTAAATGACAGAAACCAAACGGAGTCACGCTGCCTGTTTGGTCAGAAATTTAATCGCCTGATTAAATTCTGACGAGTTAAACCCTAAGCGAGTGAACTACTTGCAAAATTGCCGGACACAACTGGACGCAACTCCGACCCTGCTGGCTTGCGGGAATCACCCGCAAAGTCGAGGGCCATCTGCCCGTCGTCCGGCTTGCGGGGCGAACCGCAGACCGCCGTGCCGAGCTTGTCCATTGCGTCCACTTCATCGCTTCCCAGAACGTGAGTGTAAACCCTCATGGCCAGAGCGCCGCCGTCCTGATGACGGAGCGCACTGCCCACGACTCTCGGGGAAGCGCCACAGCCGCCGCTCGCGCGGTCCTGCCCCAACACACTAGCCGCCG